>BNJS01001381.1_pt1 | contig 143862 bp, 142 predicted proteins | sample 8540461 | NCBI WGS metagenome assembly BNJS01 (sample SAMD00202454, study PRJDB9452) | human saliva metagenome | isolation source: human saliva | place: Japan | reverse complement strand
GTCACGACGTGAAGTAGTACCGTCCACTCAGCGACCAGTACTGGTTCATTTTTATCCTCCCACAGCCCGCGCACAGAGATCAAAGAGCAAACGCATACCTATATTGGTCAAAGCGGCGAAACCCATATTGGTCGAGATGCGGGACCAATATAGGTCGCTGCGTGAAGCTATAGAGTTCGCCCGCTCGACCAACATATAGGTTCACACCACCTCCTCGCACGTCAATCGCTCCCACCAATTCACTCAAAATGAGCCCATTTTATTCTGCTCTGTAACCAGCATCTATCTCTAAAAAAGAGACAGATCATCTCACCTGGGACAAGAGGTGAGATGAGAAATTGCAAGAAATTTCGCCGAACATTTGGTCAATTCAAAACTTCGTCATACCTTTGCAGTGCAAAAGGGAAAGGCAAACCTCCCCAAGCAAATTTGAAATGCGGAAGTAGCTCAGTTGGTAGAGCATAACCTTGCCAAGGTTAGGGTCGCGGGTTCGAGTCCCGTCTTCCGCTCCAATAGGTTTCCATAGTTTTGATGTGTATTTGTTTGATGAGGCATTCTAAGATTCACTTAAGTGATCTTGGGATGTTTCTCTATTTTATGCCTATTGCATTCGGAGACCAGCCCACTGAAAGGGCACTCCTCTGCGGCACATCATCTGCGCTGCACCTACTCACATCGACCATCGCCCCAGCCCGTCTCACCCCTCACTCCATACTATCTTGATCGTCTGCATCGCCGAGAAGCCCAGCGTGGCACGTGACATAGCGAACATCCTCGGAGCCACTATCCGTAGGACCGACAAAGGTATCGGCCACTACGAAGGCAACGGGTATGCTGTGACCTGGACCTTCGGACACCTCTGCACGCTGAAAGAACCCCACGACTATACGCCGGGGTGGAAGGCGTGGAGCCTGGCGTCCCTGCCTATGATCCCCGAGCGCTTCGGCATCAAGGCCATACCCATCGAGCACTATGAGCGGCAGCTCGCCGTCATCGAGAAGCTCGTGGCGGGCGCCGAGATGGTCATCAACTGCGGTGATGCGGGGCAAGAGGGGGAGCTCATCCAGCGCTGGGTACTCCAGAAGGTCGGCTGCAAGGTGCCCGTGCGCCGTCTATGGATCTCCTCCCTCACTGACGAAGCGATCCACGAGGGCTTCGATAAGCTCCGCGACAACTCCGACTACCAGTCCCTCTACGAGGCGGGCTTAGCGCGCGCCATCGGCGACTGGCTCCTCGGGATGAATGCCACCCGACTCTATACCCTTCGCTATGGCGGCAGCGACCGCAAGCAACCCCTCTCCATCGGACGCGTACAGACCCCACCCTCGCCCTCATCGTCGAGCGCCAAGAGGCTATCGAGAACTTCAAGAGCGAGACCTACTGGGAGCTGAAGACCCGCTACCGTGAGGTCATCTTCAGCGCCGACAAGGGCAAGTACAGCGACAAGGCAAAGGCCGATGCTGCCTTGCAAAGCATCACGGGCGAGCCCTTCACCATCACCAGTGTCAAGAAGAAGGACGGCAAGGAGTCCGCTCCGAAGCTCTTTGACCTGACGAGCCTACAGGTAGCGTGCAACCGTAAGTTCGGCATGAGCGCCGAAGAGACACTCGCCACCGTGCAGTCGCTCTATGAGAAGAAGGTGACGACCTATCCACGTGTCGACACCACTTACCTCAGCGAAGACCTATATCCTAAGGTCGCAGGTATCCTGCGAGGCCTCGTCATCCCACCCTATCTCAATCTGGTGAGCCCACTCCTCAGTGGCGCCCCCATCCGCAAGAGCAAGAAGGTCTTCGACAATAAGAAGGTCACCGACCACCACGCTATCATCCCCACAGGGCAGTCGCCCTCGGGGCTCTCCGAGACGGAGACGAAGGTCTTTGACCTCATCGCCCGCCACTTCATCGCCGCCTTCTACCCCGACTGCCTCGTCAGTACGACGAGTGTCGAGGGCACAGCAGGCAAGGTGAAGTTCAAGACCTCGGGGAAGGAAATCCTCGAGCCAGGGTGGCGTGTGGTCTTCGAGACCGAGACGCCCACCGAGGCGAGCGAAGCCAAGGAAGGCGAAGAGGGCGGAGAAGCATCCGAAGCACTCCTCCCGACCTTCACCGAAGGCGAGACGGGCGAGCACGTCCCCGAGCTCCGCGAGAAGCAGACCCAGCCCCCGAAGTACTACACCGAAGCGACGCTCCTACGTGCTATGGAGACCGCAGGTAAGTTCGTCGAGCAGGAAGAGCTCCGTGAGGCGATGAAGGAGAATGGTATCGGGCGCCCCTCGACACGTGCCAATATCATCGAGACGCTCTTCAAGCGCGGCTACATCGTCAAGGAGAAGCGTAGCCAGATCCACGCCACCGAGACGGGCCGACAGCTCATCAAGCTCATCAACTACGACCTCTTGAAGAGCGCTGCACTCACGGGCGAATGGGAGTACAAGCTCCGTCAGATCGAGCGCCGTGAGCTGGAGACGCAGGTCTTCATCGACGATCTCAAGGCGATGCTCTACCAGCTCGTGCAGTCCGTCCTCGCTCCACAGCCAGCACCTGCACCCGCCCCAGCTCAGACAGCCCCCACGCTTCCCATTGATACAGGCGTCCCCTGCCCCCAGTGTCAGCAGGGTACCCTTCTGAGAGGTCGTGCGGCCTTCGGCTGCTCCGCCTTCCGGGAGGGCTGCACCTTCCGCCTCTCCTATGAGGAGTGCCCCAGCACAGCTTCGCCCGAAGAGCTGAGCGCCCGGCTGGGCGATGCGCCTCTCCTCTTCTGATCCCGATGCTATCTTCTGCAGATGCACGATATAAATATGGAGCCGTAGACCAAGGTCTGCGGCTCCATTCTCGTACCACGGCGGGGCGTAGAGGTACCAAGAAATAGGGATATTTGGCAGATTAACAACCAGAGGGCGTACCTACGGCGTTGTATGTATTAGCGAAAAGTAGCATCTGATGGCAATAGACAGATACGTATACACACCGACCAGCCGTGTGGAGAGGAAGGGATTCCACTCCATAGGGTTCACCCTCCTCTTTACCCTGTTCTTCCTCTCCTTCGCCTGCCCCTCTCTCTCGCCCAAGAGCGACGAGGAAAGCTCCCCAATGGGGCAAGCTACATCCTCCGACACAATGCTCAGCCACGCAAGAAGATGGAGGCACGCCTCGTCATGCGTGTGGGCTCCTGCGCTCAGCGTCCCGATGAAGCAGGCTATGCACACTTCATCGAGCATCTGGCGTTCGGCCGAACGAAGCACTTTGCCTCGGGCGGTATCAAGCGCTATGCAGAGCGTCTCGGCACACGATACGGCGTCGGGCTGAATGCTATGACGGGGCATGACCGCACCGTCTATATGATCTCCCTCCCCACCGATGAGCCCCATGTCCTCGATAGCACGGCGCTCATCCTCAGCGATTGGCTCACGGGACTACAGCTCGACAGCCTCGAGGTGGAGCAGGAGCGCAGTATCATCAAGGAGGAGATACGTGCCTACGTACAGACCGATCCCTTCTACACGCTGAAGGTCGGCACAGGCATCCACAGCCGTAGCCTCCCCGTAGGCACGGCACAAGACATCGACCGTGCGACGGCGAGCAGCCTCCGTGCCTTCTACCGCCACTGGTATCATCCATCCCTTGCGACCATCGTCCTCGTCGGGGACTTCGACCTCGATGCAGCGGAGAAGAGCCTACGCGCGACCTTCACCACCGTCCCCACCACCCCAGCCCGCACCTATATCGAGCCAGAGCTGCACTACGCGCGTGGCCTACATCTCAAGAGCCATAGCAACACCCTCATTCGCACAGCGGCCCTCGACCTCATCTTCCCACACAAGACCCTCCCCACACGGACGCTCTCCGAGCTCTTTACGGAGAAGGTCCACCGCATGGCACTCGCAGCATGGAGCCGCCGACTCGACAAGCTCCGCGGTGCTAAGCTCGCTGACAGCTGGTATCTAGGCCGTACAAGCCACCTCTCCCTCACCCTCGAAGGCAGTCGCACGGCCGAGATCCTCCGCGATCTCCGCGAGGCTATCTCGGCACTGAGCGTACTACGACGAGGCACGATATCGGAGCGCGAACTCGCTCTCCTCAAGGAGCGCGCAAAGTCCGCCCTATACGTCGTCACAGGCGATACGCCCTCGGCTGGCTGGTGCGACTACTACACCGATGAGATCCTCCACGGCGACCACTTCCTCACCGATGAGGCAGAGAAGAAGGAGCTTGAGCGCCGTATCGACGGCCTACGTACCAGCGATCTCCGCCCCGCCTTCGACCGTCTCTACCGCTACCTTATGGGGCCAAGCAAGCTGGCGAGCTTCACACACAATGCGCAGCTCCCCGAGACGGCACGCCCACAGCGTGGCGCCATCGAGCGAGCTATCCAGCGCGGACTCTCCGCCCAGCGCACCCGTCTCAGCTTCACTCCGCCTTCGGATGAGGCTACCGAAGAGAAGAAGAGCGCCATCCCGCAGCTCCTCACTCCCCCACAGAAGCTCCCCACGGCACAGCTCCGTTCGTCGAAACGACACCCCGACCTCGGCGTGCAGGAGGCTATCTCCCCAATGGCATCCGCATCATCCTGCGCCCCCTCTCGGAGGCAGACTCTGTCGTGAAGATCGCCATCAACCACCCCTCGGGCCTGCGAGACATCCCGCTTGACGAGCAGCCTCGCTTGGCTTCGCTCGCTGCCTATATGGAGCTGGGTGGTATCGCTTCCCTACCCCGTGAGCAGCTCGATAGCTTCCTCTTCGACCACGGCGTAGCACTCACCCTCACCGAAGCCATGGACTGGGGTGCACTCCTCGGTACCGCTCCCACGGGCAAGACCTACAGCCTCCTACGCCTGATGAAGGAGAAGATGCTACACCCCGAGGCTGCGACGGCTGACTTCGAGGAAGCACGCGAATCACTTATCACCGCCCTCGGACGTCCCAGCCGTCTGGAGCAAATGCTTGCTCGTGACCCCGAGCGCAAGCTACAGCGTCGCCTGGATAGCATCCTCGGCACCTACATCCCTCAGCGCGAACCCGAGACTGAAGCCGAAGCACGTGCCCTCAGCCTTCCCTACATGATCGACTTCCACACCGACCTGTGGACGCGCACCGAGGGGGATGACGATCGTAGTCGTCGGACGCTTCGACAGCGAAGCTATCCTCAAGGAAATCTCGGGCGTCTTCGCTGACCTTCCCCAGCGCCCCGCTAAGCCCACCCTCCCATCTACGGGCCAACCCACGGCAGAGAACTATACCCTCGAGGATACCGATGCTGGCGACGAGACGGCACTGCACAACGTCTACTACGGCACCTACGAGCCTACCCTACGCGGTAGCCTACGCCTCAAGCTCATGCGTGAGCTCCTGCGCAGTCGTCTCATCGATCGCCTGCGCTCCGAGGCGGGCATCATCTATTCGCCCTATCTCTATATGGAGTACCGCCCGAAGCCCGAGCCTTTCGTATGGTTCCGCCTCGAGACGCTTGTGAAGAGTAGCAATGCTCCCCTGGCCTGCAAGCTCATCGAGGAGCTGGTCGAAGACCTCCAGACGAAGCTCGCCAGCCCCAGCGAAATAGCCGACATCGCCCGCACCTTCCTCATCAATAAGCGCGAAGCCCTCACCGAGAGCGATCTGGCTCCTTGGCAAGATATGCTCCTTGGCCTCGTGCGTAGCGGTGAGCGCCTCGAAGACTTCGCTCAGTACGAGCAGATCCTTCGCTCCATCACACCCGAAGAGCTCCGCACCGCCTTCCGCACGATCCTCAGCCCTCAGCGCCACCTCATCTATTCGATTGTACCCAAGCAATGAAACTCCTCCGTACCCTCACCCTGCTCCTCACGGGGCTTCTCTTCTCCCTCTCCGCATCAGCGCAGAAGGCCACCGAGCCCGTCGCCTACCGCCTCGTAGACTCCGTCGGGCGTCCCGTCACCTTCGACAAGCTCATCACACGCGCCGCTGGTGCCGATGTCGTCTTCTTCGGGGAGCTGCACAACAATCCCATCAGCCACTGGATGCAGCTCCGTGTCCTCGAGGCCCTGCAGCAGCGTAAGGGGAAGAACCTCACCCTCGGGCTCGAGATGCTCGAGGCGGATATCCAGCTGATCCTCGACGAGTACCTCGCCAAGACCATCAGCCCCAAGAGCTACGGCGACGAGGCACGCCTGTGGCCGAACTATGAGACAGACTACGACCCCGTCGTCTACTTTGCCAAGGATCATGGTCTTAGAGTCATCGCGACGAACGTACCCCGTCGCTATGCTGACCTGGTAAATCGCAAGGGCCTTCCAGCTCTTGACTCGCTTAGTGCCGAAGCCAAGCGCTATCTACCCCCTCTACCCATTGCCTTCCAGTCCACAGAGCAGAGCGCGGGGATGTTCGCCGCTATGGGTGCTCTCGTCCACGGGGATAAGAAGAAGGAGAAGCGCTACCTCGAGGAGGCTCAAGCCATCAAGGATGCCACCATGGGCTACCGCATCAGCCAGCACCTCCGTCCTCAGCATACCTTCCTCCACCTCAACGGCTCCTATCACTCCCTGCAGAATGGCGGTATCATCCCCTACCTCAGTCGCTATGCTCCCAAGACACACATCGTGACGATCACGACCGTCCTACAGGAGGATGTACAGGCCCTCGAAGAAGCCTACCGTGGTATGGCTGACTTCATCCTCATCGTCCCCGAGGACATGACCCGCACGCACTAAGCTCCCCCATCACCCTGCGGAATGAGCAAGCTCAACTTCATCGCCATTGACTTCGAGACGGCTACGCAGAAGCGTAGCTCTATCTGCGAGGTGGGTATCTGCGTCGTTCGTGATAGCAAGATCGTCGAGACGCGCTCGTGGCTCGTACAGCCCGAGGACAATGCCTATGCCTATTGGAATATCCAAGTGCACGGCATCCGCCCCGAGGATACCGCCACGGCGCCCTCCTTCCCCGACGTGTGGGAAGAGATTGTCCGCGAGTATCTGGAGGAGTTCGACACGTTCGTCGCCCACAACGCTCCCTTCGACCGCAGCTGTCTGGAGCGCACGGCCGAGCTCTATGAGATCGAGCTTGGGGAGCTGAAGTGGGACTGCTCGCTGAAGCGTGCACGGCAGATCTATGACTTCGAGAGCAATTCGCTCGCATCCCTCTGCGACCAGCTCCAGATCACTCGCGGCAGGCACCACCGTGCTGGCGATGACGCCGAGATGTGCGCACGCCTCTACCTGAGGGAGTGGGCTGATGCCCCAGCGAAGGGTAGACGGAGGTAAGCATATCAGTACCGCCAGCCATATAAGGCAAGAAATCATATAGGCAGGGGGGGACGAACCAATATAAGTTCGTCCCCCCTGCCTATATTCATATCCACCCAAAGCATTAGAGAGAGGTGAGCAAACCTATATGGAGACTGTTGCGGCAGAGTCCTACCCCCTACTTATTGTGCTAAGGCACCGCGCACCCAGCTCCCCGATATGCCTCTCCGAAGTGATACAAAAGCCCTTCGCCTTATCGCGAGTATCCCTCTTATCCAGCGGAGGGAAAAGTGCCATCCTCGTGAAGAAAAAAGCGCCTTCCCGTCGTGCTATTCTTCTATCTATGCACGTAGTCTTAAAGACCAGGCACATAAATCCAAATATCCACGTACGTAGATATTAGAGCCATGTGCATAGTCCAAACTTACCTGCCACTCGTCCACAACTTTTATCCCTACGCGGAGCAACAGTCTCATATTGGTCAGCGGGCGAACCTATATAGGTCAGCGTCGTGACCTATATAGATCCGTGAGTGAAGCTATATAGGTTCGCCCAGCAACCAATATAGGTTCATACGCCCCACCTGTATAAGGCAGCGAGGATTTACGTATCTTTACAGGACAAAAGAACTATTACTCACGACAGCAATTCAATGAAAGCCCTCCCTCGAGGCACCGTCCACGGTCTCCTCTTCCTCATCGTCCTGACACTCCTTGTCCATGCCCTTTCGCTCGTACCCTTCCTCCACGACCTGCGCCTCAGCCCGATGGTGCTCGGCGTCATCGTGGGGATGATCTTGGCCAACACTGTTCGCTCCCGGTTCCCCGAGAGCTGGGATGGCGGGCTAAAGATCGCCAGCAAGCAAATCCTGCGTGCTGGGATCGTACTCTATGGCTTCCGCTTGAGCTTCGACACGCTCCTCGCCGTAGGTGGTGGCGCCATCCTCATCGATGTGATCATCGTCGCTGGGACACTTATCCTCGGGAACTACCTCGGGCGAGCGCTGGGCTTGGACAAAGACGAACGCCTACTCATCTCCTCGGGCTCGGCTATCTGTGGAGCAGCGGCTGTACTCGCCATAGAGCCCGTCGTAGGGGCGAAGCCACACAAGACGGTCGTCGCCGTAGCGACGGTAGTCCTCTTCGGTACGCTGTTGATGTTTGGCTACCCGCTCCTTTACCGTGCAGGGCTCTTAGATGCCCTTTCCCCGCAAGCTGTCGGGGTCTACACGGGATCTACGATACATGAGGTCGCACACGTCGTCGGGGCGGGAGCTGCGATGACACCTGACACCCACAGCTCCAGCGTAGACATCGCAGGCATCGCGACGATGACGAAGATGCTCCGTGTCATCATGCTCGCACCCGTCCTGATGATCCTCGGCTACATCATACGCCGAGGAAGTGCCGACAACGCTACCGCGGGGAAGATACAAGTACCTTGGTTTGCCTTCTACTTCCTCATCGCTATCGGGATCAATACGCTGCTGGGTATGGGTGCTGAGCACATCGGCCAAGTCCCAGCATATCACCAGCTGACGCATATCATCGAGGTCATTGACAGCTTCATGCTGGCGATGGCGATGACAGCGATCGGCTTGGACGCGACCTTTGCCAAGTTCCGCCAGTCGGGTGCTAAGGCCTTCCTCCTCGCCCTCGGGCTCTGTGTCTGGCTCGTAGGCGGTGGCTATATCCTCACTCGCCTGCTGGCATAGCCACGGGAGCGATAGGGACAAACATAAAACACGCAGCGCCCCGTGCCGTAGTGGCACGGGGCGCTGCGTATTTATATCTATTGGAGTCGGAAGGCTTAGCCCCAGAACTCGGCGCCACGGACCGTGCGACCACGGTGCATGACGAAGCGCAGCTGGAGGTCTTCGTCGAGGAAGAGGATATCTGCGTCGTGGTCTGCCTCGAGAGCACCCTTCGTATCCTGAATACCCATGATGCGGGCAGGCGTGTAGGAGCACATGTAGATAGCATCGATGAGGGGGATATTAGCCTTCTGCACAGCGGTGCGGATGAGGAGGTCCATCGTAGCGATACTACCAGCGAGAGCCGAGCGGTCGGAGAGCTTGCAGACGCCGTCCTCGACGATAGCATGCCCCGTGGGGTCCTTGAAGTTCACCGTACCCGTGTAGAGGAGTGCATCGGTGGTGAGTGCCATACGCTCGCGGCCCTTCACGGCATAAGCCAGGTGGACCATCACGGGAGGCACGTGGATACCATCGCAGATGACCTCAATATCGAAGTCAGGCATATCGAGGATGGTCTCTACGGCACCGGGCTCCTTGTAGACACCGACCTTGTGAGCGACCTTCATCGCATTGTAGAAGTGCGTACCGAGCGTGTAGCCATGTTCCCAAGCTGCGCGGACGTGCTTGTCGTTGGCCTCAGTATGTGCCAGTGCGACGACGACACCGCGCTCACGGATGTAGCTACCGAAGTCCAGTGCACCCTCGATCTCGGGAGCAGCATCCCAGCGCTTGATGACACCGTCACCGCGCTCCATGATCTTCGTGTATTCCTCGGGACGAGCGGGGCGGATCAGCTCGGGGAGCTGAGCACCAGCCATCTTCACAGAGAAGTAAGGACCCTCGAGGTGGAGACCTTCGACGGTGGACTCATCGTCCTTCATCAGGACCTCCGTGCACTCGATACCCTTCATGATCGTCTCATAGCTCGAGGTGGAGAGTGTGGGGAAGATCGTCGTCGTACCCTGCTGGAGGTGGTAGTCCGATGCCATGCGGAAGGCCTCTACCGTCCCGTCCATGTAGTCTGCTCCGGCAGCGCCGTGCACGTGCATCTCGATCCCACCAGGGATGATGTACGAGCCTCGAGCATCCAGCTGACGTGCGCCCTCGATAGGGAGGTCGGTATTAAGAATCGCTTTGATCTTCTTGCCTTCGACGAGGACACTGCCACCATCAATCCAGCCTGTGGGCGTGTAAATACGCCCGCCTACGATCTGTATATACATTATCTATTGGATGTATTTGTATGAAATATGCTCATCAATTGTTCGCCCACCAGATGCACTGGCAAGCCCATTACCGTGTAGAAAGAGCCCTCGATACGGCGGATGGCACGGTAGCCGATCCACTCCTGTATACCGTAGGCGCCAGCCTTGTCCAGTGGCTGGTAGCGAGTGACGTAGTAGTCGATCTCCTCATCCGTCAGGGGGGAGGAACTCCACCGTCGCCGTGTCGGAGAATGCCACCGAGCGATCGGCCGTCATCAGTACGACACCCGTGGTGACAGTATGCTTCTGCCCACTTAGCTCGCGAAGCATCGCCTTCGCCTCCACAGCATCACGGGGCTTACCGAGGACTTTATCCCCGATGAAGACCAGCGTATCAGCCGTGATGAGGAGCGTGCGCTCACCGAGAAGTGGGCGATAAGCCTCCGCCTTCACGCGAGCGATATAGAGAGGGGATCTCCTCGAGAGGCAGGTCAGTAGGGTAAGACTCATCGACACCCTCCAAGCGTATTTGCTCAAAGGGAAGATCCAGCCCACGCAGGAGCTCCACACGGCGTGGAGACTGTGAGCCTAAGATGATCTGGTAGTCGCCGAGGTGCTTCCACATAGTATTATACGGTCTCCTTACCAGCCAAAGCCTGCTGAGAGTGACCACTGGCCATTGGCGCGCAGGGTCTGCTCGATGACGTCACGCACCACACCATAGCCCCCATCACAGAGGGAGATGTAGGTCGCGATGGACTTGACTTCGGGAGCGGCATCCGCAGGAGCGCAGGGCAGAGCCACGAGCTTCATGATGGGGATGTCGGGGATATCATCGCCGATATAGGCGATCTGGTCGGGTGTAATACCCGCTTCTTGGCAGAGGATATCGAGCTGAGCAGCCTTGTCTGAGACCCGCATATAGACGTGCTTAGCACCGAGCTGGTGGAAGCGCTGTGTCATCGCTTCGCTCGCACCACCGGAGATGACTGCCAGCGTATAGCCCTGCTTGACAGCGTACTGCATCGCATAGCCGTCCTTGACATTGACCGTACGCATGGGCATACCATCGGGGCCAATGGGGCTCACCGTAGCACTCACTACCCCGTCCATATCCAGGACGAAGGCGCGGATCTTCGACAGATCAAAGGGGATACTGCTCATTTCCTAAAAGAATTTATAATACAAAGGTACAACCATTTACCCATATCTGTGTCTATTTCCTCCATAAAATTCGGCACATCTGCCCATAGAGCAGGTCTATAAAAGAGCGAAGCCGCCACAGCTGAGATGCTGTAGCGGCTTCGTCTTAGTCGTGATAGAGTCCGGTGAGATTACTCGACCTTACCCTTGATACGCAGGTGAAGGCCCCATCGCGGCCGTTGCTATAGACGGCGACATTCTTGAAGAAAGGACCGGGACGGCCTGCGGGGTCGAAGGAGACAGTGATCTTGCCTTCGCGGCCTGGAGCGATAGGCTCCTGGCTGTACTCAGGCGTCGTGCAAGCGCAAGGCGTAGCGACACGCGTGATCACCAGAGGAGCATCCCCCCGTATTCTTGATAACAAAGGTATGTGAGACCTTACCATTAGCTTCCTTAATGATGCCGAAGTCAAACTCTGGCGCAGCGGAAGAGATGACGGCACCCTTTCCATTCTGTGCGACGACGAAGCCGATACAGAGAAGGAGTGCTGAGAATATAAGAGCAAATCTTTTCATAATCTTCTGTTCGTTTAAATGATCCCTCTGAGAAGAGGCAATTCGTTGCAAAGATAGGTAAAACTTTTTAAAACGTCGTACTACTCGAGGGACAGAGAGCCGCGAATCGCACGTATGACGACACCACAAATAGCCCTATAGAAGCGGGCTAGCGGAATGCCCTGGAGGTCGGGGCTGTGCGTTTGGAGAAGGTCAGCCGAGTCGCAGAGAAAGGGCTACTACAGCACCAGGATCACGCCCCTGATAGTGCCGATGCAGAAGCCAAGACGGTACACTGGACTATCATCCCAGAGTTATTCATCCTGACTATTGCCCGCCCGCTATTGGCGATCCGCACATCGGGCAGGAGAAGCCCAAGGCGGAGGCCAATGTAATAGCGGCGTAGGTCAAGATGGCACTGACGCTCGATGGATCCCTCTTGCGCCCACAGCGTGATGGGACAAGACGGAAAAGAATCGGAGCGTAAAGGCAAGCGAGAGGGGCGAAGGGAGATACATACATTATATGGTATCGTCCCTGCGTATGGAAGAAGCGGGAGCCTACTGACGCACGTAGCGGCGCAGGTGCTGCAGAGCGTAGCGCATACGTCCGAGGGCCGTATTGATGCTCACGCCGGTCTCTTCAGCGATCTCCTTGAAGCTCTTCTCTTCCCAGTAGCGAAGGCGTACGACCTCCTGCTGCTCGGCAGAGAGCTGGCTCAGGCCATAGCCCAGCTCATCGACATATTCGCCGTGAATCAGGCGCTCCTCTGCGATAGCATCGGGGGCGGGGATCTGAATCGTCATCAGGAGGTCTTCGGTCGAAGTCCCTTCGATCGTCTGCTCTTGGCCACGCGTGCGCTGACGGCGGAAGTGGTCCATGATCAGGTTGTGCGCGATGCGCCCGATCCAGCTACGGAACTTCCCCTCAGCCGTGTAGCGGCCTTGGCGAATGGTCATCATGACCTTGATGAAGGTATCCTGGAAGATATCTTCCACGAGATCTTCGTCATTGACCCAGTAGCGGATCGTCGTATGTACATAGGCATCGTAGCGAAGGAGAAGCGTGTCAAAGGCTTCGTTAGTCCCAGCGGAATAGAGGTGCACCAGCTGATCATCGCTCATGCTTTCATATCGTCTCATTTTCGTTTCAGTTTAGGGCTGGATCCACAGGGCGCACCCTCTCAATCTCAGGGCAGACTCTGGCTACGGTCCAGCGATAGACTTAATTACTTTCAGATATGTAAAGCTTGCTCGATAGGCGACTATTTATTGCTACGTAATGAATGAAATTTGTGCGTGGAGATGAGCGTTCTATGCTTCATCTCTCGACTACAAATTAAGAGATATGTTTTGAATTCACCAAATCTTCCTCCTTCGACAATACGAATAGACCATAAAGTCGGTTACATCGGTGCCCCCTATTTCACCTCTTCTCCGCACCTCTTCAGCTGAGGCAAATTGCCCTCCTCAGGAGAGGCAAAAATCAACCAGTACTGGTCGTCGATCGGAGGAGTACTGGTCACGATGCGAAGTAGTACTGGTCACTATTGGCAACCAGTACTGGTCCACTCAGCGACCAGTACTGGTTCATTTTTTCTGCTCCCACGCAAACGACAAAGGGCCCTCCCGTAGGAGAGCCCTTTATCACAAGGAACACCTTGGTAATAGGAGAGATATAGCGGGGATAAATCCCCCTGAGGCCGACTTACCTACGACCGATGGGGCGCTGGGCGAAACGGCGAAGGCGCTCGGCGATATTCTTATCAAGGAGGGGCGACAGCACGATGATCGTCACCGCCGCGATGATGAGGAGAATCCCCAGAGCCATCGTACCCGAAATCGTTTCACCGAAGACCACCACCCCGATGACAATAGCCGTCAGCGGCTCCATGGCCCCGAGGACCGAGGTCAGCGTCGAGCCAATACTCTTGATCGCCCGCACGAGTGCGAGATTCGACACCAGCGTAGGGAGGAAGGCCAGCAAGAGGAGGTTGACCAGCGCCGACCCGCTTGGGATGGCTTGTACCCCACCACTGAAGGAGGTATTAATAAGGAAGAAGCCCGCGCTGGACAGGAGGACGTAGAGCGTCAGCTTCAGATTGTCCATCTCACGGATGCGGCGGACATTATTCACCGTCACAAGATAGATCGCATAGCTGAGCCCCGAGAGCAGGACCAGTAAGATGCCCACCAGCGAGGCGTTCCCATCCACTCCACCACTACCCCTCAGCGAGAGAAGTGCCACACCCGAGAGCGCAAGGACAATAGCGATGATCGTGAAGGGCGAAGGACGCTGCTTGAAGAGCACCGCCATGATGAGCGTCACGCCCACCGGATAGAGAAAGTGTAGCGTCGTGGCCATCCCGCTTGACATACTCCCGTAGGCCTGGAAGAGCAGGGCAGCCGACCCGTAGTAGAAGAAGCCCAAGAGGACGAGCCAACTCAGTTCGCGCACGCCCACGGAGAAGTTCACCCTGCGCACCATCATCAGCACAGCTACCAGCAGCGAAGCGAAGAGCATACGGTAGCAAAGGATACTACCCGTCGTCATGCCCTCAGCCATCGTCGGCAGCGTGAAGAGGGGGCAGCAGCCCGAAGGTCGCAGATGCCGTCATCCCGTAGAGGAAGCCCTTGAACTTATTCATATACATAATGTATTAGGCGATGTGCTGTGACCGCAGTCCCGCGGCCTTCTTACAAAGGTACAACTTCCCCAGCGAGCAGGCGTGGCGGCAGGTCCCACGACTCGCCCCGCTCTCCTCCTCCTCACAAAGGAGATACACCCCTCTCCGATAAGTCCACTCTTGCACATTCGCCGAAATAGACTATCTTTGCATCGGTTAAGCCCCTACCCTCCCTTGCGGATGGGCTTCAGACGGGGTGAAATTGACCATGGAGAGATGGCAGAGTGGTCGATTGCGGCGGTCTTGAAAACCGTTGAACTGAGAGGTTCCGGGGGTTCGAATCCCCCTCTCTCTCCGCAGTAAGGTGAGTGTCGTAACTAATGAGGTTACGGCACTTTTCTTTTGTGGCTACACTACATTGCCCAAAGAGCCTTTCACCAACGATAAGGGCAAGGTATCTATATCAGATCAGTTAGACATCCACTGGGTCGGCATGCCCTCATGAGAGAGTAGCTCGAGAGCCGGAAAGCCCTACCGCAACTAGACCTTTGTCTCAGGGCTCTTTCCCAGCCCCCACTCCCTCCCCTTTTCACTACCTTTGCAAAGGCGCCGATGAGCTACGATTTGGCTGGCGGCGATAAAGTTAAACAGGAGCGATGAGCATCAATTATCAGGAATTAGTGCCGGAGAAGGCATTGGGCAAGGAGATCAGCCGACACATCTTCCAGACCTATCGGGTGAAGACCGGGCTGCCTCACGAGATCGGCCTGCGCTACTCCATCTTTGATACGGCGAGCGTCCTCGGCGACAAGATCGCCGCCCGCTTCAAGTAGCCATGACGCCCACACACAAAAAGCGAATCGCTGCAGGAGATGCTCCTACAGCGATTCGCTTTTTGTTAGGTCAAGAGGCCCGAAGGCCTTATTACAGCTGGACTATTTGAGTAGCGCCTTCAAGGCTCTCGTGATGGCGGCCTCGACCTTGTCGACCTCCGTAACACCCAACCCCTCAGAGGTCACAGTCGCTACCAATTCGCCCGTCTCAGCCGACACCAACTGGATGGTCACTTCTTTCAACGTGACGCTACGCCCTCTACCGTGCCCATAGCCCACCATCAGGGTCTTGGCTCTAAAGCGCTCATCCACGCTGGGCAGGATGATGAAGCCTTTCTTGGCAAAGGCTCCAGCGATCAGATCGCGGGGATTGACCGACTCGATCTTTTTCTCCGAAGTCTCCTGCACAGGTTGGGTCGCTGGGATGTAGACGTAGCTGTATGCCCGAAGGTCCTTATTCACCTGGACAGTCGGGACACGTGGCATTGCACAGCCCGTGAGGAAGCCAACGACAAAGAGGACGATTGCCCCGATAAAGAATCTATTGTATCTGCTCTCCATAAACGATAAGTTTTTCTCTGAATAAAGGTACAACAATTAAACAGAGAACATTTCTTCCTTTGGCATACACCATCCGCGTCCTCGGCGACAAGATCGCCGCCCGCTTCAAGTAGCCACGACGCCCACCCACAAAAAGCGAATCGCTGTAGGAGATGCTCCTACAGCGATTCGCTTTTTATTTGATCGAGAAGCCCGAAGGGCTTGTTACGACTGGACTATTTGAATAGCGCGTCCAAAGCTCTCGTAATAGCCTGCTCAATCTCTTCAGCCTCCGTACCAGCACGCCCCTCAGCCCTCGCAGTAGCCACCAGCTCGCCCGTCTCAGCCGACACCAACTGGATAGTTACCTCTTTCGCATAGGCAGCTAACAAGACACGGCGGCGTCCGCTTTTGCCATAGCTCACAATAAGGGTCTTGGATTTCAATCGCTCATCCAGGCGGGGTAAGACGATAAAACCGTTCTTAGCGAAGATCCCGACCAGCACGTCGCGGGGATTGACTGACACAGAATAAGACGTGGGGCCATCACCTCTGTGGCTCACCGAGGTGCTATATATCGCCTGTGTCTCTGAGACATAGACATGGGTATATGCCCGAAGATCCTTATTCACATGGACAGTAGCAGGGCGTAGCGTTACGCATCCCGTGAGGAAGCCAACGCTAACGAGGGCGATTAGGCCGAAGATGAATGTAGTGTATCTGCGTTTCATAACTATGTGTTTTGCTCTGAGTAAAGGTACGATAATATAATATATGGTATATGAAGAGGCATAGCCCTCCTGTATGAGGGAGAGATATGAGCCTATATTGATTGCTGAGTCAACCTATATTAGATTATTGCTCTACGTATGGATAAAAGTTGTGGACGCGTGGCAGATAAGTTTGGACTACGTACGTGGTTCTAATATCTACGTGCGTGGATATTTGAATTTATGTGCCTGGTCTTTAAGACTACGTACATAGATAGAAGAAACCACTGCGTGAAGGCGCTTTTTCTTCACGGGAATGGTACTTTTCCCTCCGCTGGATAAGAAGAATACTCGCGATAAGGCGAAGGGCTTGTGTATCTCTTCGGAGAGGCATATCGGGGAGCTGAGCGTGCGATGCCTTTGCACTCTAACTAAATAGAGGACAGGACTATAGGCAACAGTCTCATATTGGCTGTCTCACGACCAATATAGTAGGTTCACACCACCCTCCCTGACAAATAGGAAACCCTATACTGGGGAACGTAGCCTACACACTTCCCCCTCCCATTTATCACCAATAAAAAGAGCACGCCTTTCAAACACCTTAACGCTGCAGAATACCAACGAAGTAGCTTCCTTAAAAAGCTAAAGAAATCGACTGTAGGAGCAAAGAAAAGTTAATTATATTTGTGACGTATTCATCACTTAGACCTCATGATAATGAACCGATTCCTCCAACGACTACCGCGCTTGAGCTACCGCGCCAAGGTGGCCATGCTGCTCGTGTGTGGCGTTGTGGTGGGTTTAGGTGGGCTCTTCCTCTATCTGCTTAGGTTCCACACCTACTTAGGAGATGACCCCTCGGCCTGTGTCAACTGCCACATCATGACTCCTTACTACGCCACGTGGATGCACGGCGCCCACGCCCGCAACACCACGTGCAACGACTGCCACGTACCGCACGACAACGTCTTCCGCAAATACTTCTTCAAGGGGAAGGACGGTATGAACCACGTCTACAAGTTCGTCACGCGCCAAGAGCGTCAGGCCATCCAAGCCATCGACGAGAGCGCTGAGGTAATCATGGAAAACTGCGTGCGCTGCCACGCCACCCTCAATACCGAGCTTGTCAACACGGGGCGCATCACCTACATGGACGCCAAGTGCGACGAAGGGAAAGCCTGCTGGGACTGCCACCGCGATGTGGCCCACGGCAGGATGAACTCCCTCTCCTCGACGCCAGGGGCCGAAGTACCCCTGCCCGACTCGCCAGTGCCCGACTGGCTGCAGAAGATGCTGAACTAAGCATCCTCACCACGCAAGCATAATATCAGAATAACAAATAAAAGAGACTAAAAATCATGGCACAACAATTAAAACGTTGGCAGGGATGGCTCCTATTCGGAGGCTCTATGGTCGTAGTCTTCGTCCTCGGACTCATCGTCTCCTCACTCCTGGAGCGCCGCGCCGAGGTGGTGAGCATCTACAACAACCGCAAGCACATCTTCAAGGACGCTATCGTGGCACAGAACGAGCTGTTCGCCGAAGACTTCCCCCGTGAATATCAGACGTGGCTCAAGACCGCCGACACCACCTACCAGGTGAGTTCAATAGCTCGCAGCGTGTCGACGTGCTCGCTGCCCGCCCCGAGATGGTCGTGCTATGGGCCGGCTACTCCTTCTCTATGGAGTACAACACGCCTCGTGGACACAAGCACGCTATCGAAGACATGAACGAGATCCTTCGTACCGGCTCCCCTGGCGTGAACGGCAACAAGGATATCCAGCCCGGTACCTGCTGGACATGTAAGGGCCCCGACGTGCCCCGCATCATGAAGGAGAAGGGTATCGCTGAGTTCTACAAGGCTCCCTGGAGCCAGTGGGGATCCGAGATCGTGAACACCATCGGCTGCTCCGACTGTCACGATGCCCGCACCATGAAGCTCAAGCCCGCACGCCCCGCCCTCTACGAAGCCTTCGAGCGTCGTGGCGAAGACGTCTCCAAGCAGTCCCACCAGCACATGCGCTCGCTCGTCTGCGCTCAGTGCCACACCGAGTATTACTTCAAGGGCGATGGCATGTACCTCACCTTCCCCCACGACAAGGGCTTCACGGTCGAGGAGATCGAGGCTTACTACGACGAGATGAACTACTCCGACTACACGCACAAGATCTCTCGCGCTCCTATCCTCAAGGCTCAGCACCCCGACTACGAGCTGTGGCGTATGGGTATCCACGGCCAGCGCGGCGTATCGTGCGCAGACTGCCATATGCCCTACGTGAGCGAAGGTGGAGTGAAGTACTCTGACCACCAGATCACCAGCCCTCTGGCGAAGATCGATAAGACCTGCCAGACCTGCCACCGCGAGGATGCCGAGACGCTCCGTCAGAACGTCTACGAACGTCAGCGTATGGCCAATGACGTGCGCAACCGCGTAGAGAAGGAGCTCGCTAAGGCCCACATCGAAGCTAAGTACGCTTGGGATAGCGGCGCTACCGAAGCCGAGATGAAGGACGCTCTGCAGGCTATCCGCAAGAGCCAGTGGCGCTGGGACTTCGCTGTCGCCAGCCACGGTGCTTCCTTCCACGCACCACAGGAAGTGACGCGTATCCTCGGTCAGAGCCTCGGCTATGCTCAGGAAGCTCGCCTTGCCATCGCCAAGGTGCTGGCACGCCACGGCTTCTCTGGTGACGTCCCCATGCCTGACATCTCCACGAAGGAAAAGGCTTGGGCTTACATCGGCCTTGACGGCAAGAAGCTCCAGGCTGATAAGGCAGAGTTCATGAAGACCGTCGTACCTAAGTGGGTGCAGTCGGCTAAGGCACAAGGCAAGCTCATCGAGCTCTAAGCCAAGCCTGTTGCCCTGACACACATCTAAGTATCCCTACTTCAGCGCGGCGACAGACCTCATCGTCTGCCGCCGCGCTTTCGATACAACCCCAACCGCTTCCCCGTCTATGTTCAACGCACTCTGGAAAATGAGAGAAGGCTTCGTCACTGGCGCAGGCCTGATCCTCGTTGGGCTCCTGCTGCAGTACACGGCAGGCCCGATCGACTGGTCAGCCTTCGCCTTCCCGCTGAATGCCATCGTCCTTGCTCTCTACCTCCTCCTGCTCGTCATCATCTACGCGCTACGTCATCGGGTCCGCCTCTTCTCCTTCCTCTTCACTGTCGAGGCGGCTGTCCCCACACTCATCTACGCAGCTATACTCACCGTAGCTATGGGGCTCACCCGTCAGGTAGCCCCCCACGAGCGAGCCATCGACCCCATTGGGCTCACACGAATGCTGTCCTTCTGGCCCTTCGTGCTTATTTATGCCCGCCTTACCGGCATCGTGGGGCTCATTGCGATACGACAGATCTTACACTTCCGCCTGAGAGAGGTACCTTCGCTGCTCTCCCACATCGGGCTCTTCATCGCCATCGTCGCTGCGACGCTTGGCAGCGCCGATATGGAGCGTGTGAAGCTCAAGGCTACCACCGATATGCCCGAGTGGCGTGCCACCTACGATCAGGGCTTTATGGAGCTCCCGCTGGCCATCCAGCTGGAGAAGTTCACCATCGACGAATACCCCCCAAGCTCCTCCTCATCAATAGTAAGACAGGGAAGTCCATACCAGAGAAGAACCCACAGATCGTCCTTATCGATAAGCACTTCCAGGAAGGCATGCTGTCGCAGTGGCGCATCCGTGTACACAAGAACTATCCCCTCGCTGCCCCCGTCATCACGGCCGACACGACGAAGTACGTGGAGTGGGGCTCATCGGGCGCTGTGACGGCACTCCTCGTCGAGGCCCAACCGATGAAGAATGGCAAGGAAGTGGGCAAGCCCATCATCGGATGGGTCACCTGCGGTAGCTACCTCTTCCCCTTCCAAGAGCTCAAGCTCACGAAGGACCTGAGCCTCGTGATGGCACGCCGCGAACCCGAGCGCTACGCCTCACGCATCCATATCTATACGCAGACGCAGAAGAACATCGTCGCCACCGTCGAGGTCAACAAGCCCGTGACGGTCGACGGATGGAAGATCTACCAGCTCAGCTATGATGAAGCGATGGGTCGCTGGAGCGAGACCAGCACCTTCGAGCTCGTCAAGGACCCTTGGCTCCCCGCCGTCTATGTGGGCATCTATCTACTCTTGGCTGGCGCTATCCTCACCTTCATCACAGCACAGAAGCGCCGCCGCTAAGCAAGGCGACCTGAGTGTAGGGAAAGTCCTTACCCCAAAGCGCGCACCGCTCCAATGGCTCACGGACAAGCTCCCCTACCCCTTCTGCTTCTTCACCCCAACCCTATCAACTCTATCCTCATGACTTGGGATTCCTTCATATTCTTCGCTATTCCTGCCCTCCTTCTGTGGGCGGGTGGTGCTTGGACGGCTTGGAAAGCGTCCACTACCGACCTATCTCCTCACCGCTGCAGGGCTGCTCGTTTACTTCGCCTTCATCCTCGGGCTATGGATGTCGCTGGAGCGCCCACCCCTTCGCACGATGGGTGAGACCCGCCTGTGGTACGCCTTCTTCCTCCCCACGGCGGGGCTGATCGTCTATTCGCGCTGGCGCTACCCCTGGATCCTTGCTTTCAGCACCATCCTGGCAGGCGTCTTCACCACAATCAATATCGTCAACCCCGACATCCACAACAAGACGCTCATGCCAGCGCTGCAGAGCCCATGGTTCGCTCCGCACGTCATCGTCTATATGTTCGCCTACGCCGTGCTGGGTGCCGCTGCACTGATGTCGGCCTACCTACTGTGGTTCAAGAAGTCACCCATCAACGATCACGAGATGGATATCTGCGACAACCTCGTACAGGTCGGCTGGGCGTTCATGACTGTCGGTATTCTCTTCGGGGCACTCTGGGCAAAGGAAGCCTGGGGGGCACTACTGGGCGTGGGACCCTAAGGAGACTTGGGCTGCTGCCACATGGTTTGCCTATCTGGCTTATATCCACGTGCGCATCCGTTCGGACCGCTACCGCCGTGCAGCGCTCTGGGGGCTCTTCATCTCGTTCATCCTCCTACAGATGTGCTGGTGGGGCATCAACTACCTACCCTCGGCTCAAGGCACCAGCGTCCACACCTACAGCTTGGGCTAAGGCTCTCCGTCCATAAGCCTCTATAAAAGTATCGTCCCCACCCGCAGCCGAGGCTGCGGGTGGGGACGATTGCTTTCAGAGCTTATTCGTACTTCAGGCGCTCCTGCTCCAGGTCGATCCTTTGAATAAAGCGATTCACGATATCCTCATTGATATTAGCATGCTCCTTATTCAAGTGATAGAGGTACAGGCGCTGCTGATCCAAGATATTCGAATAAAGCTCATTCGACGCGTCATAGAGCGGGGTCTGCCCTCCTCCTCCAGCTGCGTCATCCAGTGGGAGACCATCGACTGCAAGTGCTGGCTATCGCTGATGAGCTCACACATCTCGTTCTCTCGGAGATAGCGTAAGCTGACATCAGCAAGGCCTTTGCGTATGATTGACTCGGTCTCTTGCTCGGGGAGGTAATCATTGAAGGCAGGGAGCTTCATCCGCTCGATCAAGATAGGGCAGGGTGAGCCCTTGTAGAAGCAGGGTCACCAGGATCACTACGAAGGTGATATAGATGATCATCGAGCGCTCTGGGAAAAGGCACCCCCGCCTCAGTCATCATCGGGATGGAGAGAGCGGCGGCCAAGGACACGACACCGCGCATGCCCGACCAGCCCAAGACGAAGGGAACGTGCAGGCCATAGTAGTTCGGGTCAGCCACCTTGATGAATCTCCGCATAAAGAGCGTGGTCATGACTGCCCCATAGCTGCATACCATACGGATGAAGATCAGCACCGCCGAGATCAAGAGACCATACCACGTCGCCGTGGACAAGCTCATCCCCCCTTCACGCATACCAGCGACCACCTCGGGTAGGTCCAGGCCGATAAGTAGGAAGACAAGACCATTCAGCAGGAAGACAAAGTTATGCCAGAAGTTCCATCCACTCAAGCGAGAACTACTATCCATGAAGAGGATATTCCGGCTGCTCAAGTACAAGCCTCCAGATACAACGGCTATTACTCCTGATGCCCCGACCTCTTCGGCAGCGAGATACATGATATAGGGAGATATCAGAGTGAAGACCACATCGATCTTCTCATCGGTAGGCAGGTAGTGATGTAGCTTGATCATCACCCAAGCCACCGCCAGTCCAACCAATAATCCGCCCACGATCATCCACACAAAGCTACCAGCTGCTTGATACCAGACAAACTGCCCCGTACCAACGGCAACGAGGGCCACGCGCATGATGATCAAGGAGCTGGCATCATTGAAGAGGCTCTCCCCCTCCAATATGGAGGAAAAACGCTTCGGCACCTTCACAAAGCGCATGATCGCCTGAGCGCTTACAGCATCAGGAGGCGAGACGATCCCCCCGAGCAAGAAGCCTAAAGCAATAGAAAAGCCGGGCAAGATAGCGTTCGCCACAAGAGCCACCACACAAGCCGTGATGAAGACGACAAGGAATGCAAAGCTCAAGATAATGCGTCGCCACTTCCATAGCTCCTTCCACGAAGCGCTATAGGCCGCTTCGAAGAGTAAGGGTGGGAGGAAGATAATAAAGATCAATTCGGGCTCCACCTTGATCTGTGGCATCCCTGGGAGCAAGCTCAGCACCAAGCCGGCCAAAACGAGCAAGATAGGGTAAGCGATCTTGATCTTATTCGCCAGCATGGTCAGCATACAGATAATGACCACCAGCGAGATGAAATAGCGTTTCAAATATCATCTATTCGAATTCTTATGAGGGTTAATCCAGTCGCGTGCATATGCCACGGACCATCAGCGAAATAAACTCTATGGGAATCCCTATGAGCACGCCATTCTCGTGCCCCTTCAGGACGTGTAAAGATACGGAAAATAGGCCTCACCGATAGAAGCGACGCGTCCCCACCCGCAGCCTCAGCTACGGGTGGGGACGCTGTCTATACATAATAGAACTTCTCAGACTTCAGATGAATAAGCTATTCAATATATAAGAGAAACCAAGGAGAGCTTTATATTAATCATCAAACATGTCCTCACTAAACAGGGTTGGCTCAACCGAAAGGGCCTCCTTCTTCTTCATGCGTGTACGATGAGGCATTTGCTGAGGAGTACCATTGACCGACATATCAAAAACCTCCAGAACATTATAGCTAGTTGATTTAACATCTCCATCAGCATCTACCTCTTGAGACACTTCAAGATGACAGCGAATTACGCTCCCATTTGAGAACATAAACTTTCTCTCCCACACAGCTTTGAGAAAAGCATTATCCGATACTGCAAAAGAGATATCCTTCTCCATATAGATCCCCTTCCATTTTCGCCGGCCCTGCTTCAGGACAGGGGCAACAATTTCAATCTCGGCATTAGGATCTTCGAAAGGTTCAATTTCATTGGACTCATTGAGATAATCACTAAACTTTGCTCGAGGCACCTCTTCTTTCCAGATATAAGACTTAGATAGGGGACTATCTTTCACTTCAAACCCTATCTTTTCAACAGTTGCTACTGATTTTGCTTGACGATAGAACTGACTTCTTCTCTTTTCAAAGGCCTTTTCAATCTTCTCATTAAAATGCACGTTCCGCCTCTTCTCTTCTAAGTCCGCTTTTTCTTCCTCTAAGCGCATTTTCTTCACCTCGTGCTCAAGCTGTTCCTCTCTCTTTTCTCTTTCAGTCTTTAATAGTTCATTGACCCAGTGATTAACAATAGTCTTGAATCCCTCAGCTAATCCAGGTGTCATTATCTTCCCGACAATGTAGGTAGTACAGAAGATTAATATTTTAGTATAGGGTACTAGTGCAATAGCCTTAGATCCAATCATCAGATAATCAATGACACCACCCTCTCTTTTCGTTGCTATAGTCTTAATGTCAACCTGAACATCTAGTTGCTTTGCAACGAATTCAATCAACCCAACCAACTCCTGCTGACAGGCATAGAAAGCCTTGGCATCTATGGCGTGGCTCCCATCACTAAGATAATAGTGAATTTCTAGGGTTTTCGTATCAAGTAACCCGATACTCTCATCCACAATAGAACCTTTGATTACATCAGCAGAAGCCAATGCTCCTGCACTATGCTCCTTGAGTAGCTCCATCTCTAATATTTATTTTCCCGCCTTAGCTGGCGTTTTGATTATGGCGCATGGTTTAGAATTACCGACCCACAAACATACGAAGAAAAGCCTCTAGTTCAAAGCTATAAATTAACATGGCACCACTCCCCTCCTACTTACATCATTCATCCAGCTGTTACTACGGGCCGACCGTCACATAAAATTCCCGTGGATTGCAGGCTGTCGTAAAGATGATGATGCTGGGAGTACGCACACCAGGCATCGTCTCCCCTCCAATTAGCATACCAGACATCGCACAAGAATACCTATCCAGATAGACGGCATCTGCTCGGCCATCGAAGTGAAATTCGCTTTTCGCTTCCCCCTTCCCTCTCGACCTATCGAAGGAGTACCAGTCGCTACAGAAACCATACCATGCAGGGTCATGGCTGAGATAAGCACGCTGCTCTGCCTGTAGCCTCTTCACGAGCCGACGATTGCCCTTAGCTTTCGCGGCCTTCAGATCCTTCTCTCGCTGGAGTGCCGTCACAAAGAGATCAGCCCGCACCCCACCAGAGAAGCTATTGCTGTACTCCGAGACATAGCCTCCCCCAAAGCCATGGGCAGCGATGGGGTCATCGGGTGCGATCTTGTAAGTCTGCCACTGCTTCGTCTGAGGTGTATAAGTCATATAGGTGACATCGGCCTGGACTCGTTGATCGGGCTCATCTACCCCTGTGAATGATCCCATAAGCTCTAAGTACGGGACGCCGGAAGAAGTATCGCTTTCATCCAGATTCCTTATAGCTACGAGCTTGAGGAAAGGGCTATGCGGATAAGGCGTCTCCTCACGCCACTCCTTTTGCGGACGGCTGAGGTCAAGAGACAGGATGGTATTGGAGAGCTTACCATTCACACGACCCCCCCAATGAGGTAGAGCACATTTCCGATAAGCGCCGAAGCCATCCCACTACGAGGCTCTGGCAAGCTGGGTAGCGGAATGATCTTCATACCATGGCGATTGCCCAGCTGAATGATGTAGGCGTCACTTAGGGTCTCCCGCAGCAGACTGCCCGCCTGCTACGATGAGCTGATCATCATACCGCTGGAAGGCCGCATAGGCCGTCGGTTGGGGCAAATGCCCTATGAGCCACCACCATATATCTACTTCCGAAGCCTTTGTCTCACAAGCACGAAGCACTTCGCCAGCATATTCGCCGACATAGATCTCTGAATAGTAGCGCTTTGCTCCACCCTCTCGTGCTGGGCGGTCGGGGAAGTTACACCCACCAGCCATCACAAGTAGTCCCGGACGTGGCTCTCCCGCTATATGCCCCGACACGCCCTTGGCATAGGCGGGGGTCTAACTGAGGCGTCTTGGCCTCGAACATGCGATAATCCTCTTGTGCCTGCGACGTGCCGTAGCTCCCACCCACTGCAAGCAGGAGGAGCCCCACAAGTCGCACTCTATATAGTATGCTATTCATCATTGTCTATTCACTCTTTATTAGCCTGCAGGGACGGATGTCCTCGGCGTGATTTGGTAGCTAAAGATAAGAGTAATCGCCTGCACAACCATAGGCTCCGAGAGCAAGCTCCGCAGGGGGAGTTTTTCGACCAGTACTGGTCAGCGCTCGGACCAGTACTGGTCACGTCACGAACCACTACTGGTCGATATGAGTAACCACTACTGGTCCGAGCGCTGACCAGTAGTGGTTCGCATCACCCCTCCGCAGGACCTCAGCGCGCCCCTATATATATGTATAGGCGAGGGAGGCGGGAAAGGGGGGCATTGTAGCAGATGAGGGTAAGATTTCGGGGGTAGAAAAAGGGCAATTTCGTCCCTTCTCGGGGGTAGTCAAGAGGGAGAAAAGAGGGGGCAAAGGGGCAAAAAAAATGTATCTCGCTGAGGGATAAAGCGGTGCGATTTTGGGCTGAACTTTTAGGGGAAAGTGCGGTTTTGTTTTTGTAGCTTTGCACAACAATTGAGGGAAAACCCTCGGATGTCCCCTCGTAAATATTACATTTTCAACAACCATCATGACAGAGAGCAAACGCGCTTTATCTGAATACGTTTACCAAAGTAAGTATTCCCTGTTCCGCGAAGACTTGGGTCGTAAAGAGACCTGGGATGAGAGCGTCGAACGTATCCGCCAGATGCACCTGACGCACCTGGAGCGCTTCGCCCCCCAGGCGCTGCAAGACGAGTGGTTCATGACCCAGTTCAATGAGGCCATTGACTACTACAAGCTGAAGAAGTTCGTTGGGTCCCAGCGCAACCTCCAGTTCGGCGGTGAACCCGTCCTGAAGTCCTCAGCGAAGTCGTACAACTGTAGCTACTCGCACTGTGACCGCCTTGAGGTCTTCCGTGAGATCGAGTGGCTCCTGCTCAGTGGCTGCGGCTGCGGTCTCTCCGTAGAGCAGGCTCACGTAGACAAGCTCCCCCCTCCCTTCTCTCCGCCAGCGAGCTGTCTCAGGAAAGCGAAGCCTATGTCATCGGTGACAGCATCGAGGGCTGGGCTGACTCCATCCACCGCCTCCTCGAGTACTACTTCGTCCCTGGGGTAAAGAAGCCCGTCTTCGACTACTCTGAGATCCGCCCCAAGGGTGCTAAGATCGCTAAGCGCTTCATCGCTCCTGGACCTGACGGTCTGCGTATGGCACTCGATAGAATCCGTGACCTGATGAAGGCTGCCGTCGCAGCTGGTCAGAAGCGCCTCTCTGCCCTGCAGTGCACCGACATCATCGCTCATCTGGCCGACTCCGTCCTCTCGGGTGGCGTCCGTCGCTCGGCGCTGATGATCCTCTTCTCTCCCGAAGACACGGAGATGGTGAACTGTAAGCACGGCGACTGGTTCACGACCAATCCCCAGCGTGCTCGCTTCAACATGTCGGCTGCCCTCAACCGCGGCGAAGTCGATCGCTCACTCTATGAGTCGCTCTTCCAGGCGATGCGCACGAGCGGTGACCCCGGTCTCTACTGGAGAGATAAGTTCGGTGTCGGCTGTAACCCCTGCTGCGAAATCGGCTTCTTCCCCACGGACAAGAATGGCGATACGGGCTGGCAGGTATGTAACCTCGCCTCCATCAATGGGATGGAATGTACGAGCGAAGAGGAGTTCTACAAATCTGCCGCTGCGCGTCTACGCTCGCTACTGTGCAGGCTACCTACATGGACTTCCCCTACCTCGGGCAGGCTACGACAAACATCATCCAGTCCGACCCCCTCATCGGTGTATCCATCGGCGGGATCATGAACAACCCTCAGATCCTCACGAACAAGGATATCCTCGCCGTCGGGGCTATGCAGGTGCGCCAGCAGAACTCTCAGTGTGCTCGCATCCTCGGTATCAACCCCGCCAGCCGTACGACCTGCGTCAAGCCTGATGGTACGGTGAGCCTCCTGCTCGGTATGACCTCAGGTATCCACGGCGCTTACGCTAAGCGCTACCTGCGTAGCGTCGAGGCCAACATCGAAGAGCCCAACCTCAAGGCCTACGAAGAGGCTAACCCCAAGGCTGTACAGCCCAACATCTTCAAGCCCGCTACGGACAAGAAGATCTTCTTCCCCATCGAAGAAAGCGAAGACACTCTTCTGCGCAGCGAACTCAGTGGCGTCAAGCTCCTTGAGTACGTCAAGCTCGTCCAGCAGAGCTGGGTCATCCCCGGCATGAGCGACATGGAGTCTCCCATCAAGAATAATGTATCGAACACCGTCGACGTGCCCAACGACCAGTGGGATGCCGTCTGCGACTGGGTCTGGGAGAACCAAGACTACATCGCTGGCGTGACCTTCCTCTCCACCTACGGCGACATGGACCTGCCTCAGGCTCCTATGTGCAAGGTCTCGACGGCTGAGGAGATCCTCCGCGAATACGGCGTCGGTAGTATGTTCGCTTCGGGTCTCGTCGTGGACACGATCGAGTCTTCGGCGACCTGTGGAAGGCTTGCGAATCGGCTCAGGGCCGTGGCGAGCAGCTCTTCGTCTCGGACTACGCTATCGACGACTACATCCAGCGTCACAGCGTCGAGGGCGAAGCCCCCTGCCTGGACCGCGAGCACGTGCGTGGCATCCTCGCAGCACGCCTGCAGGACAAGGTCGAGAACCTCGCAGCTAAGCGCGATATCGTCCGCCGTATCGAGAAGTTCGCCCACAACTACTATCGTGGCGACATCTACAAGGCGGTGAACGTACTGAAGAGCGTGAATAACCTCCACCTCTTTGAGCTCCTGAAGAAGACGTACAAGCCTGTAGACTGGAAGAGCGTCGACTTCTCTGGCAAGCAGTTCACCAATGCCGATGAGCTTGGCGCAGCCTCTTGCGCTGGTGGTGCCTGCGAGATCAAGTAACGACTCCCCCGCCTCCCTCTGAGGCACTGAGATACAGCAAGCAGCCCCCGAGTAAGCGATATGCTTACTCGGGGGCTGCTTCATTTGCAAGGCCGTGGTGTAGTGCTAGAAAAAGCTGACAGCAGGGTGGAAGCATGCTCCCCGCCCTACCGTCAGCTAGATTTTTGAAGCTACGGCTTCCTTATTTCTTCTGCTTGACTACCAGATTCATTAGGAATAGGATGACGATAGCGCCGATAGCGCCCGTCACGATAGACCCAATCCAGCCTTCGCCCAAGGAGGTGTTGAAGACCTTCTCCAAAAGCCACGAACCTACGCCACTCCCCAGAATACCGACGACGATATTCCCGAGAAGTCCAAGGCCACTACCTCGATAGATAATCCCGCCCAGCCATCCGGCCAGGGCTCCTGTAATCAGTGTTGCGATCATACTTACAAACTTTGCTATTAAATTCAGCTACGAAGGTAAGGTTTATTCGCTGGAAGGCAAGACGTCAAGGCTGGGCGCCTTCGCCCTTACGCTCAGGCCTCCTCGGGCTGCCCACAAAAAGAGAGCCTCCCCACCGTCAGCGCGGAGCTAACGGTGGGGAGGCTTTGTATTGGACTTCGCCAGCCACCCGAAGGAGGCAAGGCGAGCGGTATACTATCCGCCGAAGTCGTCGAAGAAGAGCTGGCTACGCGGTACGCCGAGATCTTCGAGCATCTTCTTCACGGCGTTGGCCATAGGACCAGGGCCGCACATATAGTACTCGATATCTTCGGGTGCATCGTGATCCTTCAGATAGTTGTCGTAGATGACCTGATGGATGAAGCCGACGTAGCCGGTCCAGTTGTCTTCGGGCTGGGGGTCAGAGAGCGCGATGTGGAAGCTGAAGTTGGGGAACTGCTTCTCGATCTCGCGGAAGTCCTCTTCGTAGAAGATCTCCTTCTTGCTTCGTGCACCGTACCAGTAAGAGACCTTACGGCCCGTATGGAGCGTGCGGAAGAGGTGGAGGATCTGAGCACGCAGAGGAGCCATACCAGCACCACCACCGATGTAGAGCATCTCAGCATCCGTATCCTGGATGTGGAAGTCCCCGTAAGGACCGCTCATGCGGACCTTGTCCCCAGGCTTCAGCGAGAAGATGTAGGACGAGGAGATACCAGGAGAGACGGGGAGCCACTTGTGCGTAGCGCGGTCCATAGGAGGCGTAGCGATACGGACGTTGAGCGTGATGATGTTCCCTTCGGCAGGGTAGTTAGCCATCGAGTAAGCACGTATGGTCTCCGTATCATTCTTACAGGTCAGGCTCCACATATCGAAGTGATCCCAGTCGCCACGGAACTTCTCATCGATGTCGTAGTCGGCATACTTGATATCATAGGGAGGGATGGTGATCTGCGCGTAGCTACCGCTCTGGAAGTTCATCACTTCACCCTCGGGGAGCTTCACGACGAATTCCTTGATGAAGGTCGAGACGTTGCGGTTCGAGACGACTTCGCACTCCCATTCCTTGACGCCGAAGACGGACTCAGGTACGATGACCTGCATGTCTTCCTTGACCTTGGTCTGGCAAGCCAGACGCCAGTGTTCCTTCTGCTCCTTGCGAGAGAAGAAGCCCGTCTCCGTAGGCAGGATTTCCCCACCACCTTCGACGACACGGCAGCGGCACTGACCGCACGAACCGCTACCACCGCAAGCGGAGGAGAGGTAGATATTCTCACCCTGCAGAGTGCTCAGCAGCGTACCGCCGATGGGTACTTCAGCTTCCTTCTCCCCATTGATGGTGAGCTTGACGTTGCCTGATGGGACGAGCTTGCTCTTAGCGACAAGCAGGACGATCACCAGGAGCAGTGTGACCACGAGGAAGATGCCCACACTGACGAGTATAATGGTTGTATTCATTTCGTTGAGTCTTCGCTTTCGTTACATCTTGACACCAGAGAAGCTGAGGAAGGCAATCCCCATGAGCGCCGTGACGATGAAGGTGATCCCGAGGCCACGCAGGGGCTTGGGCACATCAGAGTACTGGAGCTTCTCACGGATAGCAGCCATCCCGACGATAGCGAGCATCCAGCCGATACCGGAGCCGAAGCCGTAGATGGTAGCTTCACCGATGGTGGGGAATTCACGCTGCTGCATGAAGAGTGATCCACCGAGGATAGCACAGTTCACAGCGATCAGCGGGAGGAAGATCCCGAGCGAAGCGTAGAGCGAGGGGCTGAAGCGCTCGACGAGCATCTCCACAAGCTGTGTGAAAGCGGCGATGACGGCGATGAAGATGATGAAGGAGAGGAAGGAGAGATCTACACCTGCGGCATCAGCACCGATGAGCCAGTCAAGCGCCCCCTGCTTGAAGACCTTGGTCTCGAGGAGGTAGTTGATAGGCAGCGTGCAGGTCAGGATAAACGTGACAGCGATACCCAGGCCAAAGGAGGTCTTTACGTTCTTCGATACTGCCAGGAAGGAGCACATCCCCAGGTAGTAGGCGAAGATCATGTTATCGATGAAGATCGACCTAAAGAATAAGGCTAATGAATCCATTCTTTGTTAGTTCTTATTTGCGTGGGTAAAGGTTAGTTTTCCTGAAGCTCCTTGTTGTACGAGCGGTGGATCCAGATGAGCACAGCCACGGAGATAAGTGCCATAGGAGGCAGGATCATCAGACCGTTGTTGACATAGCCGTGGATACCATCGGTAGCGTAGAAGCTCTGTGGGATGATCTGGAAGCCGAGGAGCGTACCGGAGCCGAAGAGCTCGCGGAAGAAACCTACAGCGACGAGGACAGCACCGTAGCCGAGGCCGTTCCCTACACCATCGAGGAAGGATTCCCAAGGACCGTTACCCAGAGCGAAGGCTTCGAGCGACCCATGAGGATACAGTTCGTGATGATCAGCCCGACGAAGACGGAGAGCTGCTTGCTGACGTCGTAAGCATAAGCCTTGAGGACTTCACTGACGATGGTCACCAGGGTAGCTGCTACGACGAGCTGCACGATGATGCGGATACGGTTAGGGATCGTCTTACGCAGGAGCGAGATGACGACGTTGGAGAAGGCGACGACGACCGTCACAGAGAGTGCCATGACGATAGCGGGCTCGAGCTTAGAGGTTACAGCCAGCGCGGAGCAGATACCGAGCATCTGCACCATGATGGGGTTGTTCTTGCTGAGTGGCCCGAGGAGCGTTTCTTTATTCTTTTTATTCCAGAGAGACATGGCTACTGAGCGTTATAGGTTTCAAGAAATTTTTGGAAGGGCTTGAGCGAGGCAGCGAGCATATCGTTCACACCATTGCTGGTGAGCGTACCGCCCGAGATACCATCGACATAGTCCTTATCCTCGACCTTCTGGCCATTCTTGACGACAGCGATACCGGTGAAGGCGCCTTCGCGGAAAATGTGCTTACCCTTGAACTGGGCAGAGAAGCGTGGCGTGGAGATTTCAGCACCGAGACCTGGGGTTTCCCCAGCGTTGCCGAAGTCAGCCCCGTCGACCGTAGAGTGGTCAGCGGCATCGATAGCGATGTAGCCCCAGATCTTGTTCCACAGACCTGCACCATTGAGGGGGGAGGACGTAGAGGGTCTTCCCGTTGACCTCAGCGACGTAGACGGGGAGGTCTTGCTTCTCACCCTTAGCGATGAGCTTATAGGAGAGCTCGGTGTTGGCATTGAAAGCGTCACTCTTACCGACTTCTTCCCCTTCGAAGGTCTTGACGACCTGGCCCTCTTCGTTGACGAGGAGTTCCTTCTTGATGAGGTCCTTGTAGGTGGAGATGACGGCGGACTTATCAGGGCTCTGACCGAGTGCGCGGAGGATCTGCTGCATCTTGTCGATGTTAGCGTTCTCCTGCTGTGCGGGACGCAGGACGATCGCTGCACCTGCCAGGAGGACTGCAGCGAGGATGACCATCACCGCAGCATAGATCAGTACATAAGAATTCTTATCTCTATTCATCGTTGTAGCGGTGTTGGATTAGTTCTGAGCCTTAGCGGAGAGACGCTTGAGACGCTTCTGCGTATTGCGCTCTACCACGATGTAGTCGATGAGTGGTGCGAAGGTGTTCATCAGCAGGATAGCGAGCATCATACCTTCAGCGTACCCAGCATTGAGCACACGGATGAAGACGACCATTACCCCGATGAGGAAACCATAGACCCACTTCCCAGCCTCGGTGCGTGCAGCGGTCACGGGGTCCGTAGCCATGAAGACGATACCGAAGGCGAAGCCACCATAGATGAGGTGGTGGAGTGCAGAGACCTGCATAGCGGGCGTAGCACCGATGGCGTTGAAGACGGCAGCCATAGCGAAGACACCGACGACACCAGATACCATGATTTTGTAGCTGGCGATACCCGTATAGATGAGGATGCAAGCCCCGATGAGGATAGCGAGCGTGGAGACTTCACCTACCGAGCCTGGGAGGAAGCCGAGGAAGGCATCCCAGTCGGTGAGAGGGCCACCGAGCGTATTATGAATATCGGGGAGCATACCCTTAGCAGCAGCGATCTGTCCGAGGGGCGTAGCACCAGAGAAGCCGTCGACAGCCTTCTCAGCACCACCGAGCCCGAAGGTCGAGCCGAGGCGTACCCACACGCTGTCACCAGACATAGCAGCGGGGTAAGAGAAGAAGAGGAAGGCACGCGTGATCAGCGCTACGTTGAAGACGTTGTAGCCCGTACCACCGAAGACTTCCTTAGCGAAGACAACAGCGAAGGCAGTAGCTACAGCGATCATCCACAGTGGGGTCTCCACAGGGATAATCATCGGGATGAGAATCCCCGTGACGAGGAACCCTTCCTGGATCTCCTCATGCTTCATCTGGGCGATGATGAATTCAATACCCAGACCTACAGCGTAGGAGACGATGATCTGAGGCAGCACGGAGAGGAAGCCATAGAAGAAGGTGCTCCAGAAGGAAGCCTCTACACCTACAGCGATATTGTGCTGCAGCCCGACGTTGTACATCCCGAAGAGCAGCGCAGGCAGGAGAGCGAAGATGACTACGCTCATCGTGCGCTTGCTATCGATGGCATCGTGGACATGAGCGCCACGACGCTTCGAGGTCGTATTGGGTACGAAGAGGAACGTCTCAAAGCCGTCGAAGACTGACTCCAGGGCCGAGAAGCGCCCCCCCTTCGTGAAGGCGGGCTTAATCTTATCGATTTGTTTTCTTAATGCGTTCAAGGTCGTTGTCCTTTTAATGAGTGAAACCTTCTATTAGTTCATTTCCTTGTACAGCTCATCCAGGCCCTGACGTACGATCTGCTGGAGAGGTATCTTGGACGTGTCGACGAATTCGCAGACAGAGAAGTCTTCGGGAGCTACCTCATAGATACCGCGAGCCTCCATATCGTTGATGTTGAAGGCGATGATGCTCTTCAGGAGGAACTCAGGATAGATATCCATAGGGAAGACACGGTCGTACTCGCCACTCATGATCATAGCGCGGCGACCACCCTTGATACGGGCATCGAGCACATATTCCTTCTTAGGCATGAGCCAAGAGAAGTAAGAGCGGCTGTGGCTGTACTGGTTGAGACGAGGCATAGCCCAGCCAAAGACCTCGTGCACGTCGTCCCCCTCGGGGATGATCGTGATCTGGTCAATAGAGTAGCTCATGCGGTCGTGCTCTTCATCGACCTTGACACCGGAGAAGACATCCCCCTCGATGATGCGCTCATGCTCACCCTTCTTACCGAGACGGCCTGCGAGGGCTTCGGTGAAGCGGGCACCAGGCAGGACGGTCAGATAGCCCGTCTCCTTGGCTTCGGAGCCCGTGAGAGCGATGGTGCGGGAGAAGTCGACCTTACCGGTCTTGAGGAAGCGGCCGATCACAAGAAGGTCGCTGGCCTTGAGCGTCCAGACGGTCTCTTCCTTGTTGATAGGCGCTGTGTGGTTGATCAGCGTACCGACCAGACCTGCGGGGTGTGGCCCGCGGACTTCGACGCGCTCGACACCCGTCACACCCGTCAGTTCGCCAGGAGCGACACCGAGGTAGACCTTACCCGTGGTAAGCTTGGTGAGAGCGGTGAGAGCCAGCTGCAGCTCGTCCTCACGACCCTGAACCAGATAGCTGAAGCGGGGAGCAAGGGGAGCGGTGAAGTTCGCCGTGACGAAGATGTCACGGGGCTCAGTCAGGGGATTAGCCAGGCGGTCGTAGGGACGCTGCTTGAAGAAGCTGAACATACCACTCTCCAGGAGGAGAGCAAGTACCTCAGAGCGCTGCATCTTTTCGACCCCAGCCGTGGCGAAGGACTTGTACTCCGTCGTCGCATCGGGGCGTACTTCGACGCTCAGGACCTTGCGCTTGGCACCGCGATTGACAGCGATGACTTCGCCACTGACGGGCGAGGTCAAGCACAGCTCAGGCGCACCCTTGTGGCGCAGCAGAGCATCGCCTGCCAGCACCTTGTCGCCTGGGTGAACGATCACTTTAGGGACGAAGCCGATGTAATCATCGGGGACGACGGCATAGCTCTCCGTGCGCTGGGCTGCTGCGAGTTGTGTCTCAGCGGCCTTTCCCTTCAGATTCAGCGTGAGGCCCTTCTTTATCGTGATAATGTTCGGCATAACACGTGATTTGATGATTTGTTTAGTTAAATTATTTGGGTACAAAAATACACATTCTTTGCCATACTCTACCTATAATAAGGGAGGCAGCGGCCTGCTACATCCCCACAACAAGCGAAGGATGGAGCATAAAGCCCGTTTACACACCTCATCTACTGCCCTCGCGCGCGTACACTATACATTGGGAGATATCCATCGACTATCTGCTCCACAAACTCTCCCCAACGCTGGATACTCCCCTCCTACAGCCCACTACTCGCCCCCTTCCCCGAAGGGCATCGCAGACCTCGCCCGAGGTGGACGAATAAACCTATATGGGTCAGTGGGCTGACCTATATAGGTCACGCAGTGAAGCAATATAGGTCGCGTCACCGACCTATATAGGTCAGCCCGCTGACCCATATAGGTTCGCATCACCCGGCCTCAGAGCAAGTACTCCCTCCCCTCGCTAAAAAGGCTCGGGCGAGGGCTGATGTACAGCGACTTCTATGCGGGTCGGGCGACCGAAAACTGCCGAGATTTCTGTATCTTTGTTAAGGCCGATGGCCCACAGCTCTACTCACTCCCGTCCTCTCACAACTATATACGCCTATGGATCATGCTCCCGTAGCCTTCGAACCCTATATCCTCGTAGGATCTTTCCTGATGCTCGCCGGTATCATCGCCGGTAAGGTGGGCACGCGCTTTGGGTGCCTGCCCTGCTTCTCTTCCTCATCACAGGGATGCTCTTCGGTAGTGCGGGCCTCGGGATCCAATACAACGACACGAACAAGACGCAGTTCGTCGGGATGATCGCCCTGACGGTCATCCTCTTCTTCGGGGGCTTCGAGACAAAGCTCAAGGAGATGCGCACCGTCCTCGGCCCGGGGATCATGCTCTCTACGGTAGGCGTCATCTTGACGACGCTCTGTCTCGGGGGCTTCTTCTACGGCATGGACCTCATGGGCTGGGCGCCCGTACACTTTACCTTCCCCATCGCCCTTCTGCTGGCAGCGACGATGTCGAGTACCGACTCCGCCTCGGTCTTTGCCCTCCTGCGCTCGAAGAACATGCACCTCAAGGAAGGCCTGCGCCCCATCCTCGAGCTCGAGAGTGGTAGTAATGACCCGATGGCCTACATGCTCACCATCGCTCTCATCCAGTACATCACGGGGGGGACGGACGGCTCGTGGGGGAGCATCCTCGTGACCTTCCTCCTACAGTTCTCCGTCGGTGGACTCATGGGCTATATCTTCGGGCGTATCACTCCCGCCATCCTCAACAAGGCGGACATTGGCAACGGGGCACTCTACCCCATCCTCCTCCTGTGCTTCGTCTTCCTCACCTTCTCCGCCACCTCGCTCCTGCATGGCAATGGCTACCTCGCCGTCTATATCATGGGCGTACTCGTGGGGAACAAAGCTCGTCCACAAGAAGAGTATCGAGACCTTCTTCGACGGGCTGACGTGGCTCCTGCAGATCTCGCTCTTCATCATCCTCGGGCTCTTCGTCGACGCACAGAGCCTGCTGCCCGTCACGGGCTTTGCCGTGCTGGCGGGTCTCTTCATGATCTTCGTGGCACGACCTCTGGCGGTACAGCTCAGCCTCATCTTCTTCCCCAGCATCAGCATGCGCGGGCGCTCCTTCCTCTCGTGGGTGGGCCTACGTGGCGCCGTGCCGATCATCTTCGCCACCTACCCGATGATGAGTCAGGTCGAGGGCGCAGAGACGCTCTTCAACATCGTCTACGTCATCACCCTCCTCTCGCTGCTCATCCAGGGGAGCACCCTGCCTGCCGTGGCGCGCTTCCTCGGTCTCGACGAAGAGGTCAAGGTCAAGATCAGCCACTTCGGCGTCGAGATCCCCCAATACACGGGGGCAAAGATGGTCGAGCGCACCGTCACGAGCAAGATGCTCCGCGAGGGGAATAAGCTCATGGAGCTGGACCTCAAGGAGGAAGAGCTCGTGATCCTCGTGCGCCGCGGCGAGAACTATATGGTCCCCAAGGGCAAGCTCGAGCTCGAAGTCGGTGACATCCTTCTGATTGTCTTCGAGCAAAATACCGAACAGAGCGCCTAAAGTGAAGCCCTCCGACATCCTGCGCCGCATCTGGGCCCTCTCGCTGCCCAACGTCCTCTCCAACATCACCGTCCCACTCCTCATGCTCGCCGATACGGCGATGGCGGGACGTATGGCCACAGCCGACAGCATCGCAGCAGTAGCTATCGGCGCCGCTATCACCCAGTTCGTCATCGGTATCTGGAGCCTGCTGCGTATGGGTACGACGGGCTTTACAGCGCAGGCGTGGGGCGCCTGTGACGTGCGCGCCCTCCTGCGTCAGCTCACCTCGGGCTCGATCATCGCGCTCGTCGTCGGCCTACTACTCATCCTCCTGCGTCCGCTCTATGTCGCTCCCGCAGCCGAACTCCTGCAGGCAGGCGCCGATATGCACCTCCCCGAGGCACAGACCTACCTCCATTACTCCTTCCTCGGCGCACCTGCCGCCCTCCTCCTCTACGTATATAATGGCTGGCTCATCGGCGTACAGCGGATGAAGCTCGTCATGAGCGTGAGCATCGCCTGCAACCTGCTGAACATCCTCTTCAGCTACCTCCTCGCCTTCCCAGGTAAGATGGGCGTCGGGGGCTTGGCTCTTGGCACCGTGCTCGCGCAGTACACCGCCGTCCTACTCCTCGCGCTCGGCGGCCTGCGCTACGAAGGGCGTATCCTTCGCCACCTCTCCAGAGAATACCTCTGGCACCCCGAGACGCTCGTTCGCTACTTCCATGTCGGGAAGTACCTCCTCATCCGCACGCTCCTCTTGCAGGCAGTGATGCTCTCCTTCATACGCTATGGGGGTGCTATCGGCGTGACGAGACTGGCTGCCAACAGCCTGCTGATGCAGCTCTTCACACTCTTCTCCTACTTCATGGATGGGCTGGCCTATGCTGCCGAAGCCCTCGTAGGCGAAGCTATTGGCGGGCGTAAGTTCGGACACCTACGACTGATCATCCGCGTCACACTACAGGTGGGCTTTGCGGTCGCCCTCGTCACGAGCATCCTCTATGCCCTCTTCCCCCGCCCCCTCCTCGAGCTCCTCACCGACAAGCAAGAGGTGCTTAAGCTCGCTCTCAGCGACAGCTTCCTGATGGCCGCCGTGCCGATATTCTCCTACCTCGCCTTCCTCTGGGACGGCATCTTAGTCGGTGCGACGGACAGCAAAAGCATGAGCATCGGGGTAGCTGGTGGCGCGATCTCGTACTTCATCGTTGCGGAGAGCATCGCCACCACAGGTAGTGGCACCATGCTCTGGTTCGCCTTCCTCAACTACCTCCTCGTCCGCAGCTTCATCGAGTACTACCTCGGCATGCGTCGCATCCGAGCGCTGAGCTAAGAAGTGCATGATACTCGCCATTCCTCCTATACTTATAGGCTGAAATAGACTATCTTTGTGATAGAAACCCAAAACTATTCAACTACAGGTATCTTACCTCTCCACTATTCAAGTACCCCTATTTTAGATGAAAAAGAATAAGATCATCGTCGCCGGCATCGGCCCTGGTAGCCCCGAGGATATCACCCCCGCCGTACTCCAAGCCGTGCAGGCCTCTGATGTGATCGTCGGATACAAGTATTACTTCCGCTTTATCAAGGACTATGTCCGCCCCGATGCCCTGTGTATCGACAGCGGGATGAAGGCTGAGCGTCAGCGCGCCGAAGAGGCCTTCCGCTACGCCCTCGAGGGCAAGACCGTCTGCGTCATCTCCTCGGGCGATGCAGGCATCTACGGCATGTCGCCTCTGATCTATGAGATGATGCGCGAGAAGGGCATCACGGATCAGGTCGAGGTAGAGGTACTCCCTGGCATCAGCGCCTTCCAGAAGGCCGCTGCTCTGCTCGGCTGCCCCATCGGCCATGACCTGTGTATCATCTCGCTCTCCGACCTGATGACGCCTTGGCTTCGTATCGAGAAGCGCATCGAGCTGCCGCAGCAGGTGACTTCATCACCGCCATCTACAACCCCAAGAGCCAAGGTCGCTACTGGCAGATCTACCGCCTGCTGGAGATCTTCGCCCAGCACCGCAGCCCCGACACGCCCATCGGCTACGTCCGTCAGGCGGGCCGTGAGGAGCAGGTCGTCAAGCTCACCACGCTCGCAGAGTTCGATCCCGAGGAGCTCGACATGTTCACGGTCATGATCATCGGCAATACGCAGAGCTACAACTTCGAAGGGCACTTCATCACCCCTCGTGGCTACTATGACGAAGGCACGCTCGACAAGGATGCGAAGATCGGTCAGGCGATTATGATCGAGAGCTTCCGCACGATCAATAGCGAGCTGGCGAACCCCAACATCCCCCCTCGACCACAAGTGGGCGCTCATCCACTCGATCCACACCACGGCGGACTTCGAGATGGAGAAGATCCTCTACTCCGACCCTGGTGCGGTATCCAGCATCTATCAGGCGATGCTCGATGGGAAGTTCGACACCATCATCACCGACGTCACCATGGTGGCTTCGGGTATCCGCAAGGGCATGCTGGAGCGTCTTGGCCTGCAGGTCAAGTGCTACCTCAACGATCCTCGCACGAAGGAGCTTGCCGACCTGAAGGGTATCACGCGCTCACAGGCAGGATCCGTCTCGCCGTCGAGGAGCATCCCAATGCGCTCTTCGCCGTGGGTAATGCCCCCACCGCTATCATCGAGCTCTGCGACCTCATCCGTCGTGGCAAGGCACAGCCTACGGGTATGGTCGTCGCCCCCGTCGGCTTCGTGCAGGTACGCGAGTCGAAGTATATGGCGAAGGTCTTCAAGGAGATCCCCAAGATCATCGTCGAAGGTCGTAAGGGCGGTAGCAACCTCGCTGCCACGCTGGTCAACTCCATCCTCACGCTGGACGACGCCGAGGCCCTGCGCCCTGGCCGTGACGTCTAAGTCGTCCCGCACATTCCCCATACACGTATGCGGCTGCACCGAGCACTCGGTGCAGCCGCATTCTTTGTATCTGTACGACTTTGCCTCCCATCCAATACGAAGACAAGCGCTCCCCTTCACGGGAAATAGTTCGCGCCTCGTAGTGCTTTTCCTTCGTCCACGTACGTAGATTTATCATCTATGCACGTCGTCTCTAAGATCCACGAACGTAGATTTTAAGACCACGCACATAGCCAAAGGTTTCCCCATACTCCTCCGCACCTTTCCCTGTACAGCCTCGCACCTTTTCCCGTGCCCCTTCACCGCTCCTCCTCTATCAAAGTGCAGCACGCACGAGTACCTCAAGTGCTTGCACTTATGCTTTGGGATCACTTCCCTCCCAGTGATCCGACCAAGGGGAAATGCCACCGCAAGCAGCCTCAAGACATACGAATATATAGCCGTTAGCCCGTAAGTTTATTTTAATAAAGCATCCTGAAAACACCACAAATCCCAGGAACACAGATCAAATTTTAAAATATTTTTGGTTACATTTGCGGTAGCTACAAGTCAAACTACTGCTTTTTATTTGTGTGACTTGACAACACGAAAGCCAAAATATCCCCCTCATATGAAAGAAATAAGTTCATCGTACCGATGGTATTTCTTGCCTTCATGTTCTTTACATGTGGGTTTGCCTTAGGGATCAACTCCCTACTCGTACCCGTATTGAAGGTATCGCTAAGCGTCTCGTCAATGGAAGCCTACATGCTCATCGGGGCGACGTTCTTACCCTTCCTGATCTTTGGTTATCCAGCAGGACTGCTGATTAGTAAGATCGGCTATAAGCGCACGATGGCATCAGCTTTCGCTATGTTTGCGATAGCCTTCGGCGTATTCATCTTGTCGGCAGAAGCCAAGAGCTTCGTAATATTCCTATTAGCCTCCTTTATTTGCGGGGCTGCTAACACGTTCTTACAGGCTGCGATAAATCCTTATGTCACCATCCTGGGGCCTACAGAGAGTGCGGCAAAGCGAATCTCAATCATGGGGATGATCAACAAGTTAGCTTGGCCTGTCTCACCATTATTTATCGCTCTCTTTGCCAGCAATGGCGGCAGTGTCGGTCTGGAAGACCTCAGCAAACCCTTCCTTGTGATCATCGGCCTCTTCGTGATCTTAGGTATCGTCGCACTCATATCGCCACTGCCCGAAGTGAAGGCTGCTGGAGAAGACAATGACGCTGCTGACTCAGAAGTATCGAGCTATGCCAATAGTAAGAGCTCGGTCTTCCAATTCCCTCATCTTGTACTCGGAGCGATCGCCATATTCTTCTACGTAGGCTCGGAGACCATCGTCTTGGGGACACTCATAGACTATGCACAGGAATTAAGTCTTACTCATCCAGAGTCTTACTCATGGATTACTCCTATTAGCATTAGCATCGGGTATATACTGGGTATTATCCTGATCCCCAAGTACCTCTCGCAAACCAAAGCCCTGCAGATATGCTCTTTCGTGGCACTGCTTGGGACTACTCTCGTAGTCGTGCTGCCCGGGATTTATAGCATCTACTCTGTGGGTATCATGGCATTAGGCTGCTCACTGATGTGGCCTGCGTTTTGGCCTTTGGCACTTATGGATCTGGGTAAGTACACCAAGCAGGGCTCATCACTATTGACGATGGGGCTTATCGGGGGTGCTGTCATCACCGTCCTATTCGGCCTTATCAAAGACATCTCAGACGTCCGATATGCGTATAGCATCTGCCTCATTAGCTTCGCCTATATCCTCTTCTACGCCTTTAAGGGGCATAAGCTCAGATAGGGGCTTGCCTTCCCCGGTCGTGGAGACTTTATGCCCCACCCTGTACATAGCCATGCGGCTGCACCGAGCACTCGGTGCAGCCGCATACGTATATTGGTATAGCTACGCCTTCCACTCCCCTCGAAGCGGATACAATAGTCCCTCGCTTGCCACCCTTGCTTTTTGTATCTTTGTGGGAAAGCAAACTAATACATACGTGTTATGCGGACACTACTATCACTCACACTGCTGCTCCTTGGCTTAGGTGCAAGCACCGAGGCTCTGGCCCAGCACCCCACCAAGGACCTCCAAGTCGAGGACGTCACCTCGGGTAAGTTCTATGCCTACACCGCAGGGCGCGGCATGCGCTCCACCAGCGACGGGAAGTACTACACGATGATGGACGACAGACACACCGCCATCCTGCGCTATAGCTTCCAGACGGGCGAACTCGTCGACACACTCTTCAGCGTTGACAAGGCACGCGAATGTGAATTCAAGAAATTCGACGACTACATCCTTGAGCCCAAGGGTCATCACATCCTCCTCATCACCGACCAAGAGTCGATCTACCGCCGCTCGAGCAAGGGTAATGTCTTCCACTACGACGTGCGTCGCAACCGCGTCGAGCCACTGAGCACGACCACCGGCAAGGTCATGATCCCCACCTTCAGCCCCGACGGCCGTATGGTAGCCTTCGTGCGTGAGGGGAATATCTTCATCAAGAAGTTTGAGTTCGACACCGAGGTCCAGGTGACGAGCGATGCCGTGCACAACAAGGTCATGAACGGTATCACCGACTGGGTCTATGAAGAAGAGCTGGAGACGACCCAGCTGATGACCTGGAGCGAAGACAATAACTACCTGGCCTTCGTCCGCACCGATGAGAGTGAGGTCGATGAGTACAGCATGCCTATCTACGGCACGGGGCAGTACCCTGGCGCCTATACCTATAAGTACCCTAAGGCTGGTACGCCTAACTCGAAGGTCTCCGTACACATCTACAATGTCACGGACCGCGCGAAGAAGCCCATTGACTTCAAGAGCGCACCCTACTACATCCCCCGCATCGAGTTCATCGGCCGTGATGGCAACCTCGCCGTCTTCTCGCTGAACCGCCAGCAGAACCACCTCACGCTCTACTACGTCAACGACAAGACGCTCCTACCGAAGGTCATCTTCGAGGAGCGCAACAAGGCCTACGTAGATAGCCGCAACCTCACGAAGTGTAAGTTCGTCCCCTCAGGTTTCGCCTACCTCGGCGAGCAGGACGACTACCGCCATATCTACCTCTACTCCGACAAGGGGGCTTTGATCCGCAAAATCACCACGGGCAGCTATGACGACACCGACTTCTACGGCATGGACGCTCAGGGCAATGCCTACTATCAGGCTGCCGATGAGTCTCCCCTGCGTCGCTCGATCTACAAGGTAGATCCCAAGGGTCGCAAGACCGCTCTTCACCCTGGAGCAGGTGCCAATAGCGCTATCTTCAGCGATGACTTCTCCCACTACATCAGCATCTTCAGCAACTCTACCACGCCGACGACTACGGCCGTCTACGCCACGGGGAGCCTGCGCCCCCTGCGCGTGCTGAAGGACAACAAGGAGATCGCTGAGCGCCTCAAGGACTACCGCCTGCGCCGTGAGGAATTCATCAAGATCCCCAACGGCCGTGGTCAAGAGCTGAATGCTTGGATCCTCAAGCCCTACGACTTCGACCCCAACAAGAAGTACCCCGTGCTGATGACTCAGTACAGCGGCCCCGACTCACAGCAGGTACTCGACGCCTTCGGCCTCGGCTGGGAGCAGATACTCCCCGGTAAGGGCTACATCGTCGTCTGCGTCGACCCACGCGGTACGGGTGCTCGCGGCGAGGAGTGGCGTAAGTGCACCTACCTCAACCTCGGCGTGAAGGAGATCGAAGACCAGATCGCTGCAGCGAAGTGGCTCGGCAAGCAGTCCTACGTCGACGCCGACCGCATCGGCCTCTACGGCTGGAGCTTCGGTGGCTACATGACGCTGATGGGTCTGTGCCACGGTGAGGGCGTCTTCAAGACTGGTGTCGCCGTCGCCCCCGTCGCTGACTGGAGCTACTACGACACGATCTACACGGAGCGCTTCATGCGTACCCCTCAGGAGAACCCCACAGGCTACAAGTCTTCCTCCGCCCTCGAGGTAGCGAAGAAGCTCAAGGGTAAGCTCCTCCTCATCCATGGTAGCGCCGATGACAACGTGCATGTGCAGAACGCCATGAACTTCACCGACCTCCTGGTCGCCGAAGGGATCCCCTTCGACATGGCGATCTACAAGGACCGCAACCACGGCATCTACGGAGGTAATGCCCGCAACCACCTCTACAAGCGTATCATTACCTTCCTCGAGCAGAACCTTTAGCCTCGGCTATTTTATTCCCCACACCCTTAGGCTGAAGGCACTGCCCCTCAGCCTAAGGGCTATCACTTATACGATGCAAGAAGAACCTATCACCCAGAAGAAGACTGGCAACGTCGTACGCGTCCGCAAGCCCGAGTGGCTGAAGATCCGCCTCGGCGATAACTCGACTTTCACCGATACGAAGCATACGATCGAGCACCACGGGCTCAATACCATCTGCCATAGCGGCCGATGCCCCAACCAAGGGGAGTGCTGGAGCGCTGGCACGGCGACCTTCATGATCGGAGGCGCTGTCTGTACGCGCGCCTGCCGCTTCTGTAACACCCTCTCGGGGAAAGCCCCCGCACTACTCGATCCCCTCGAGCCAATGAAGGTGGCACAGAGCATCAAGAAGATGGGCCTGAAGCACGCCGTCATCACCAGCGTCGACCGCGACGACCTCGAGGACTACGGCGCAGGGCACTGGGTACGTACCATCGAAGCCATCCGTCGCACGACACCTGAGGTCACTGTCGAGGTCCTCATCCCCGACTTCAACGGCCGTCTGGACTACGTCGACCAGATCATCGCTTGTCAGCCCAAGATCATCTCGCACAACCTTGAGACCGTCCGCCGTCTCACGCCCTCGGTACGCCACATAGCGACCTACGACCAGAGCCTCTCGGTGCTGGAGCGTATCGCCCAGAGCGGCATCCCTGCTAAGACGGGTATCATGCTCGGTCTCGGTGAGACGGAGGAGGAAGTCCTCGAGCTCATCGACGATGCCCACGCTGTCGGCGTGTCCATCATGACCATCGGGCAGTACCTGCAGCCTACGCGCCGCCACCTGCCCGTCGTGGAGTACATCCACCCGAAGCAGTTCGCTCGTCTGCGTACCCTCGGGCTGGAGAAGGGCCTACGCCACATCGAGAGCGGCCCCCTCGTGCGCTCCTCCTACCACGCCGAGCGCCACGTCCTCGACTAAGACGCCCTACTTATACAAATCACTTCGCCCCCACAGCTCGATGGAGCTGTGGGGGCGAAGTGATTTAGCCCACAGGGAAGGAGCGAGGAGGCAGCTTAGATATTCTCCGTCTTACGACGAGCGAGGAAGCGCTTGTAGAGCTTCTTGACCTGCGGCGCGAGGATGACGATGGCGATGACGTTCGGGATGACCATCAGCCCATTGAAGGTATCAGCCAGCTCCCAGATGAGGTTCGCGTGGAAGATCGTCGCCGAGAAGACGCAGGCGATGACGATGACGCGGAAGACGTAGACGGCCTTAGGCTTGAAGAGGTAGCGTATATTCATCTCCCCGAAGACGTACCAGCCGATGATGGTGGTGAAGGCAAAGATGAGGAGGCTGATAGCGAGGAAGGCAACGCCCGCTTGCCCGAAGGTCACCTCGAAGGCACGCTGTGTGATCTGCACCGAGATCAGCCCAGACTCAGCATAAGCCCCCGTCAAGAGGATGACGAGTGCCGTAGCGGTGCAGATGAGGAGGTCAACGAAGACACCCGACATCGCCACGAAGCCCTGGATGGATGGATCCTTGACATGAGCCAGCGCATGGGCGTGTGGAGTCGAGCCCATACCCGCTTCGTTGGAGAAGAGCCCGCGGGAGATCCCGTAGCGGATGGCGTACTTCATCACGCTACCTGCTGCACCACCAGCCGCAGCCTTCGTGGAGAAGGCATCACCAAAGATAGACTCGAAGACGGGGAGGATCTGGTCGGAGTACATGAAGAGGATAATGATCGCCCCGACGATATACGCCAGTGCCATGAAGGGCACCACCAGCTCGGCGATGGTCGTGACGCGCTTCTGCCCACCGACGATGACGACAGCGACGAGCGCTGCGATCAGTAGACCACTGACCCAGCCCTTCATCCCGAAGGCGCTAGCCAGGCCGATAGAGATGGAGTTCGCCTGCACCATACAGCCGATGAAGCCGAGGGCGACGATGACCATGACGGAGAAGATGATGGCGAGCACTCGGCTCTTCAGACCGCGACTGATGTAGTAGGCAGGTCCCCCGACGACTTGGCCGTCGCGTATCTCGCGATACTTCTGGGAGAGGACGGCTTCGGAGAAGATCGTGCTCATCCCGAGCACTGCAGAGATCCACATCCAGAAGACGGCACCCGTACCTCCCATGGCGATGGCGGTAGCTACACCAGCGATATTACCCGTACCGACCTGGGCGGCGACGGCAGTGGCGAGAGCTTGGAAGGAGTTCGTCTGGTCACGGGCATCCTCTACCTTCTCTTTCTTCTTGAAGATCGAGCCGAAGCTATACTTCATTGCCAGGCCGAAGTGCCGTATCTGGGGCACGCCGAGTAGATGGTGTAGAAGATGCCGACGCCGAGGAGGACGTACATGAGGAAGTTGTTCCATAGGATTTCATTGAATCCCTTTACGATCTGAAGTAGGTCCATCGTAATAGTTCGTTTAGTGTGAGTGTAGTAGTAGGGGACACCGCTCATCAAGCGGCGGACGGACCATCAGAAGCACATAGGAGAGGTGGAGACCCGCTGGGCGTGTCCTGTAGAGCGTGAGGGGAAGGGTGGGCGGATAAGAGATGCTTGTCCATCCTATGCGTCTGAGTGGGTGTGTGGTGCTCCTCGCTAAGAGCCCCTCGAGAGGGCAGCTTGCGGAGAGCATATCTTGTTGTCTCAGTGACAAAAATAGCGAGACTTCCTTAAAACACAAGCAGGACGATTTAATAATTTTATTAAAGAAGTGCCATTACCCGCCGCTTTCCTAAGAATAAACACCAAAAGCGAGCAGGGCGAGGGAGTAGTCCCTCGCCCTGCTCGCTCTCCTGTGTGCGGTCACGCTACTCGGTAGACAGCGCTCACCAAGCCGCTCGATACCCCGCCCTTAGAGGTCTAAGATCGCCCTTTCGGTAAGTACATATTCGCCGGCATCACGTAGCGTCGCCTCACCACGGATCATCTGACGAGCAAGCGTCTCGACGGCTATCGGTGCCTGACGCTTCAGGAGGCCGATGCGATTCAGTGCACGAAGGATAGCCATCCCGATACGCTCATTGCCTCGTGCCTTCGCCCCACGATCCAGGATCCCAGGGCGGAAGAAAAGCGTCCGCTCAAAGCCGAGAGCACGCACACCCTCCTCAGCTTCGCCCTTGAGGCGCATGTAGAAGAGGCTGGACTTAGCATTTGCCCCAGCTGCAGAAAGCAGGACGAAGGTCCCCACCCCACTACGGCGAGCCATCTCGGCGAACTGTAGCTGGTAGTCCACGTCCACACGATGCTGGGCGGCCTTGCTCCCAGCATCACGAAGCGTCGTCCCCAGACAAGAGAAGGCGACATCTGCTGCGGGGCCCGTCTGCCAGTCCTCGGCCCGCTCCATATCTACCACGTGGACGTGGAGCTTGGTGTGCTGGAGCGGAAGAGGCCGACGCACGAAGACATGCACCTCGCTGTATTCGTCATTCCCGAGGAGCTGCTCCACCAGAGCCGTCCCCACAGCGCCAGTGGCGCCCAATACCCATGCTTTCTTCATCGGTCTACATATATATAAAGGATGATGCTGTACTCCACTAAGACCTCCGCCCCCGCCGAGGAGCGGAGATACCTCGCAGAGTACTACAACGTTATAAGTACAGAAGGGCCACTTTTGTTTACCCAGGCGCGCTCTAAATCACACTTGAATACTACAGTAGATATGAAGCTAAAGCAAATCTTCGCACTCCTCGGAGTCGCACTTCTTGGGCTCAGCGCTTGCTCCAAGGACACCCCCAAGACCAACCCCGCTTCAAGCGGTTCCTTAGCTGGCTCGCAGTGGGAGTACATCGAGCAGGAGCTGGAGGATGATGGCAAGACAGAGACCACCACGACCGTCCTTCGCTTCATTGATGGCACGAAGTTCGTCACGGAGTCCACCTCGGTAATCACACAGGGAGGCACCATCCTCAAGAGTGAGACAGACACTCCTAAGCAGGGCACCTACACCTACCAAGGCAAGGAGGTCACGCTCACCACAACACGCCAGGACGATGGCAAGATCCGCACGAGCATCGTCCGCCTCGTCATGGACGACACCAATCAGACGCTCGCCGGCACGGTGACGGAGGATGGCGTACGTAAAGGGTATCATCTACACCCGCAAGAAGTAAGGTCACACCTGCCCCACATACCCTCATAAGACTCGCCCCGCTCTTCTATCCGTAGAAGAGCGGGGCGAGTCTATTAATAGCCCTCCACGCGAAGAGGAGAAGGGAGGTTTGCAACTCTGTATAAATATCCTATCTTTGCAAAGATTCAATAAATCATTAACCCCATAACAAAAAGAACGTATGAAGCTAAAGTACATCTTCATGTTCCTCGGAGTCATGCTCCTTGGACTCACCGCTTGTGGCAAGAAGGATACCCCCGAGCCCAGCAACAAGAACCCATTCGCAGGCACGAAGTGGGGAACGCGTCCAAAAGCCTACAGGTGAGGCCGACATCAGTGAAATCATCTCGTACGAACTCCAGTTCATTGACGACAGCCGCCTCGTAATTCTTACAGACGCCAAGGACGTAGCGAAAGATGGTAGTATCATAAAGCAATATCCTACGCTTAAGGAAGAAACGACTTACACGTACGAAGGTCTTGTAGCTACGGTGATTACCCATGAAATAGAAAATGACAAGCAGATCACACACAAAGTCTCCCTCACAATGGATGCTGCGAAGCAAAAGATCACAGCGACGTCAACAGAGATGAAAGAGGGCGACAAGCCTGAAATCTTCACTCGCAAGAAGTAAGGTTGCACCCGCACATACCCTATAAGACTCGCCCCGCTCTTCTCTCCATAGAAGAGTGGGGCGAGTCTATTTATGGCCCTCCCACGCGAAGAGGAGAAGGGAGGTTTGCAACTCTGTATAAATCTCCTATCTTTGCAAAGATTCAATAAATCACTAACCCCATAACAAAAGAACGTATGAAGCTAAAGCACATCTTCATGCTCCTCGGAGCAGTCCTCCTTGGGCTCACCGCCTGCTCCAAGGACACGCCTAACACCCCCGACCTAAGTAAGACCCTCGCTGGCACTGAGTGGGAGTGCACCGTTCGGGAGCCCGATGCAGATAACAAAACGGTGGTCACTACGATAGTCCTCAAGTTCGTCGACGGCACCAAGTTCACATCTCAATCCACCCAACAAACGATAAAGAATGGTGCGGTAGTCGACACTGAGGTAGACGATCCTGAGCAGGGCACTTATACCTATCAAGGTGGTGTCGCTACACTCCTCTTCAACACTCGAGATGATGAAGATAATGCTATCAAACTGGCACTTCCTCTGACAATGGACTCCTCCAAGCAGCAGCTCACAGGTAAAGCCCCAGAGTCAGGTACGATATTGACCTTCGTCCGCAAGAAGTAAGGTCGCACCTGCACATACCCCATAAGACTCGCCCCGCTCTTCTATGGAGAGAAGAGCGGGGCGAGTCTATTTATAGACCTCCACGCGAAGAGGAGAAGGGAGGTTGGCAACTCTGTATAAATCTCCTACCTTTGCAAAGATTCAATAAATCACTAACCCCATAACAAAAGAACGTATGAAGCTAAAGTACATCTTCATGTTCCTCGGAGTCATGCTCCTTGGACTCACCGCCTGCTCCAAGGACACACCTAACACCCCCGACCTAAGTAAAACCCTCGCTGGCACTGAGTGGGAGTGCATTATCCAAGGGACCGAGCAGGAGAATGGTGAAAAGGAAGTTTCCACGCTACTCCTCCACTTTATTGATAACACCAAGTTTACTGTCCTGGAAACTAACAAGACCCTCAAGAATGGTATTGTAGTCAATACAGAAGAACCAAGTACATCCGAGGGCACCTACACCTATATCAATAAGGTGGCTACACTTACTGCCCAAACCATACGTAATGGCAAGACCGAAACAGAGGTACTTACCCTAACAATGGATGCATCCAACATGAAATTCACTGGAACAGTGACTGATGAGGATGAATCCTATACATTGATCTTCGTCCGCAAGAAGTAAGGCACATCTGCCCACATATTCCCATAAGCTCCGCCCAGCCCCATCCCGAGAGATGAGGCTGGGCGGACCGCTTTTTGATGGGCTCGAAGCACGCATAGTAGGGAGAAGAAAGCAACACATAGAGAGCTGACTTACAGAGGTTAATGGAGCATCCCGCAGTCATAGGAGGCAAGTAGCAGCGTCGCACGTAAAACGAACCAGTACTGGTCACGAAGCGAAGCAGTACTGGTCAGCTATAGTTACCACTACTGGTCGGAGTGCGAACCACTACTGGTCAACTCATCGACCAGTAGTGGTTACTTTTCCTCACTCATAGCGATCCTAATCGCCCCTTCCCACAGGATCTCCCTTTATCCTCGGCAGATAGCCCTCCGAAAAAGCATACACATTCGGGCGCAAAGCCTTATCTTTGTATATCTATATCCTCGTGTCAAGACAATCCAAAGAGTTATGATGGATGACAAGCAACTCGCCCTCGATATGCGCTACCTCCGTATGGCACGCATCTGGGCTGAGAACTCCTACTGCGAGCGCCGTAAGGTAGGCGCCCTCATCGTCAAGGACAAGCGTATCATCGCCGATGGCTACAACGGCACCCCCGTGGGCTTTGAGAACATCTGCGAAGACGAGAATGGTCAGACGAAGCAGTATGTGCTCCATGCCGAGGCCAATGCGATCACGAAGCTCGCCAGCAGCACCAACGACAGCTCTGGCGCGACGGTCTACGTCACTGACGCCCCCTGCATCGAGTGCGCCAAGCTCATCATCCAGAGCCACATGCGCCGCGTCGTCTACAGCACCGAGTACCGCCTACGTGACGGCATCGAGCTCCTCCAGCGCGCTGGCATCCAGGTAGATTACCTTCCCCTCGAAGACTAACCGACTCTTTCCCCCACCCCTTCATCATCCTCTATAGCAGACAGCATGCAATCAGCACCCAACGAGCAGCCCGGCTCACCGCGCCCCGAGCGTAAGGCCCACCTCCTGAGTGGAATCACCTACGGGCTTGTCACCGTCTTGGTCTTCCTCTTGGGCATATTCACCTCCAGCTACTTCGGCATCGGAGGCCGACGCGGAGCGACTGGGAAGCTCGGCGAAATCTATTCGCTCATCCAGCAGTACTACGTCGACTCGACGGATATGGACAGCCTCACCGAGCAGTCCCTCCCGCTGATCCTCTCACAGCTCGACCCCCACTCCGTCTACCTCAGTGCAGAGGAGAACAAGGAGTCGACCGAGAGCCTCGAGGGCTCGTTCGCTGGTATCGGCGTGCAGTTCAACACCCTCCTCGATACCGTCGTCGTCGTGCGTGTCATCGAGGGCGGCCCCAGCGAGCGTGCAGGTCTGCAGCTGGCGACCGCCTCCTACGTGCTGACACGACGAATCTCGTCCGTGACTCCATCACCTCTGAGCAGATCATGAAGGCGCTGAAGGGTCCCGAGGACACCGTCGTCAAGCTCACCGTCCGCCGTGGTGGGAAGACCTTCACGACCTCAGTCGTCCGCGGTGCCGTCCCCGTGCCTACCATCGATGCGAGCTATATGATCCGCCCCCACGTGCTGTATGTGCGCCTCAATAAGTGGGGCACGCAGACGCCCTTAGAGTTCCAGCAGGCCTATGCCGAGCATGCCTCCGAAGGCGTCGAGCGCATCCTCATCGACCTCCGCGACAATGGCGGAGGCTATCTGCAGGCCGCTACGGCACTCGCCACGGAGTTCCTCTCCAAAGGGTGATCTCCTCGTCTACAACAAGGGTGCACACTATCCCCGTGAGGACTTCAAGAGCCCTCGTGACGGACGTCTGCGCCAGCTCCCCCTCATCGTGCTGGTGAACGAGAGCAGTGCCAGCGCCAGCGAGATCTTCGCCGGTGCTATGCAGGACCTCGACCGCGCGCTCATCGTCGGCCGTCGTACCTTCGGTAAGGGTCTCGTGCAGCTCCCCTTCGAGCTGAAGGACCACTCCGTCGTACGCCTCACCGTAGCTCGCTACTACACCCCCCTCGGGCCGTAGCATCCAGAAGAGCTATGCCAAGGGCTACGAAGCCTACGCTGAGGACATCGAGGAGCGCTACCTCCATGGCGAGTTCTACTCAGCCGATAGCATCAGCCGCCCCGACACTACGCGCTACTACACGCGTCTGGGCCGTGTCGTCTATGGCGGTGGCGGTATCACCCCCGACATCTTCACCCCGCGCGACAGCGCAGGGATCAACCCCTACTACATCCGTCTCCTACGCTCAGGGACCTTCCAGCGCTTCGCCTTCAACTACGCGGACCAGCACCGTGCGCAGTTCCAGTCCTTCGGCTCGGAGAAGGCTATCCAGGACTACCTGCATTCGCAGGGCGAGCAGATCGTCTATGCCTATGCACGCTATGCCCAGCAGAAGGGCGTTCCCCAGCGCCCTGGCTACCTGCAGGAGTCGATGCCCATCCTACGCCGTGACCTCATCGCCTTGATCTCCGACCTCTTGGGTGGGGACAAGAATGCCTTCTACCGCGCACGTAACGAGGAGGACCCCGAGGTCAAGGCCGCTCTCGACCGCCTCACCTCCGATGACTGGCGTCCGACGAAGTAACCCCATGGACAAGCCCACCCTCCGCCGTGAGCTCCGTGCCCTGAGCCGTGAGTATCTCACCGATGAGCTCCGTCTCACGGGGAGTGCGTCCATCATCTCCCAGCTCCGTCAGCATCCCCTCTGGCAGCAGGCCCAGCATGTGGCCCTCTACTCTGCCCTACCCGACGAGCCGAACCTCCGCACCCTCATCGACGAGGTCGCTACGACCAAGCAGGTCTACCTCCCCCCGCGTCCTCGACGGCGAGACGATGGATTTCTTCGCCTTCGCTGGCTGGCAGAGCTTGAGCAGTCGGGGAGCTTCGGCATCTACGAGCCCCGCCTTGAGGCTGATGGAGCCGTAGACCCAGCGACGCTGGACCTCCTCGTCATCCCCGCTCTAGCGTATGACCAGGCGGGCTACCGCCTCGGCCGTGGCAAGGGCTACTACGACCGCTACCTCAGCCGCTGCCCACATGCCAGCTGTATCGGCGTGACCTTCGCCCTCCGCCCCATCGCATGCCTCCCCCATGACCCATGGGACATCCCCGTGGAAGCCGTACTCACCCCACAGCCTGCCCTCCTCTAACCTCCCCGCTATGTCCCTCACTCCAGCACAGACGACCCTCACCCTCTCGGGGAAGCTCCTTACCCTCGAGCGCCCCGTCGTCATGGGTATCGTCAATGTCACCCCCGACTCCTTCTTCGCTGGTAGTAGGATAGCAGGCGAGACGGCACTGCGCACCCGCTTCGACGAACTCGTAAGCGAAGGAGCTGCCATCGCCGACCTCGGTGCCTACAGCTCCCGCCCAGGAGCTAACGAGGTGAGCGTCACAGAGGAGATGGAGCGCCTACGCCCTGCCCTTCGCATCCTGAGAGACGAATACCCCGACCTACCCGTCTCGGTAGACACCTTCCGCTCGGAGGTCGCCCGCATGGCCGTCGAGGAGTATGGCGCCGCTATCATCAACGATATCTCCGGCGGGGCACTCGACCCCGAGATGTACCGCACGGTAGCCGCCCTGCAGGTACCCTATATCCTCATGCACATGAAGGGCGACCCGCAGACCATGCAGTCACTCACCGACTATAGTGACGTGACGCTCGAGGTCATCGACTACTTCGCCGAGCGCATCGGCATGCTCCTCGAGCTGGGCCTGCACGACATCATCCTCGACCCTGGCTTTGGCTTCAGCAAGACCACGGAGCAGAACTATGAGCTCCTCATGCACCTTGACGACCTCACACGCACCTTCGCACAGCCCGTCCTCGTCGGCGTCTCACGCAAGAGTATGATCTACCGCCCCCTCGGCTGCACGCCTGCCGAAGCCCTCGGTGGTACGACCTTCCTCCATGCCCTCGCTCTCGAGCGTGGTGCACAGATCCTCCGTGTGCACGATGTACGCGCTGCAGCTGAGGCCATCACGCTCTACGAGCAAGCCCGCCCCTACCTCCACAGAGAGGAGCACCTGCACTATAGCTTCACCCGCTCACACTAACCCCCGACTTATATCGCCCTTATGCTCGCTTGGCTCGACATCTCCATCAAGGACATCATCGACATACTGCTCCTCGCGGTCTTCCTCTACTATGCGTTCACCACGATGCGCTACTCGGGGAGTCGCTCACTCTTCATGGGGATCATCGCCTTCCTCGGGATCTGGCTCTTGATCTCGCAGGTGCTGCAGATGCGACTGATGGGTGCGCTGCTGGACAAGTTCATCAACATCGGCTTCATCATCCTGGTCATTATCTTCCAGGACGAGATCAAGAAGATCCTGGTCACCATCGGCTCCGCCCAGCGCTGGCGTAAGATCCGCCGCTTCTTCCGCGAAGGCTCAGCGAAGGAGCAGGAGGAAGAGGACTACATCGCACCCGTCGTGCTGGCGTGTATGAACATGGCGCGTAAGAAGACGGGCGCCCTCATCGCCATCCAAGGCACCTCGGACCTCACGCCCTACCAGCACGCTGGAGAGCGCTTCCTCGCGGCCGTCAACGCCCGCCTCATCGAGACGATCTTCTTCAAGAATAGCCCCCTGCACGACGGCGCTATGATCATCGCTGGCGGGAAGATCTGCGCTGCAGGCTGTATCCTCCCCGTAGCCAGCGACACCGACCTCAATAAGGACCTCGGCCTGCGCCACCGCTCCGCTCTCGGGCTCTCGCAGAAGACCGACGCGAAGATCATCATCATCAGCGAAGAGCGTGGGACGATCTCGCTCGCCTACCGCAGTGAGATCATCGTCGACATCACACCCGACGAGCTCCGTGCCCTCCTCACCTCCGAAGACTAAGCACACCGCTCCACGAGAGTACGCCGTACGGGCCTATCCGCTTAAGCCCCTACGACACGATACACTTAGCCCCCACCACATCGAGCTGATCGCTCTTGTGGTGGGGGTTAACCGATTCTATCAGGTAGGGCACGAGCCCTTCGCTATTACTTACGGCGAGGAGGGAGGTTGTAGTCGAGGATCTTATCCAGCCCAAGACGGCAGGCGGGGCAGAAGTCGGGGGTATCGTTGGTACGCATACGGCAGTTGTAGCTCGCGCGGTACATACCCTTCGCCAAATAAGCGCCCCCCTTCGTAGAGCCCGACGGGGTACTTCTTCTGGAGCTTCGTGGGCGTAGGCATAGGCGTACCCTTCTTGATCAGGTGCGACCACTTACCGGAGAAGTCCTTGAGGTTCGTGACGTTCTGCTCCCAAGGCTCGACCTCGGTAGCGTGTTCGCTCGCAGCTGCAGCGTCGCCTTCGTGGAAGTATTCGTCCGTCAGACCGCCGAAGCTATGACCGAACTCATGCACTACCACGGGTAGGTACCACTTGTGATGCGTCGAGGAGATGAGGTACGAGTTGTACATACCGCCACCGCCGTAGACGTCGCTATTAGCAAGGATGATCAGGTGCTCGTAGGGGATACCGATGAGGGCATCGTTGATCGCCTTCACACTGCGCGTCGTCAGATAGCGATCGGAGTAGAAGGTATCGAAGTGCGAGGAGAATGCCGTGCGGGGCCAGCGCTTCTCACGAGGCACGGCGACGCCCGACTCTTCGGAGGGAGAGAAGACCACCACGACATTGAAGTGCTGGCGGTTGCTCTTGAAGGGCTCGTAGTTGAAGAGCGCTTCGGTAGCAGCCTCGGCATCACGGAGGAAGATAGGCATCTCAGCCTCGGTATAGCCCTCAGCGAGGAACGCCAGGTCGATGCAGTCACGGCTGTTCCCCGAGTGGATGAGGTACTTGTGCTTCTGAGGCTGCTTCGTCGTCTGGTCACGGATGAGGATATCCTTAGGATCGATACGCTGCGTCTGATCAACGATGGTGCGCTGCTCGGCATTGCACAGACGGAGCGTCACCTTCACGGGAGCCTTGGGGAAGGGGATGCGCAGCACCTCCTCATAGGAGCGGCGCTCGGTCTTCGCCAGCGGTGTCTGACGCCACTCGAGGTAGAGCGGGTTGAAGGAGAAGGCATAGATGAGCTTGCCCGTGGCTTCGTCATGGACGTAGAGCTGGGCATTCCCTCTGAGGACGAGGCTATCGAGGTAGTGACGACGGCCAGCCCAGCCCTTGAGCAGATGGGCTTCGTCGGGCGTGATCTCAGTCGTCGACTCGCCCCCGGTGAGGATGTAGTCCAGGCGGAGCGTACTGTCTCGGAAGAAGGTCTCAAACGGCTGCTGCGCCGAAGCGCGACTACTCCCCACGAAGAGGAGCAGGAGGAGAAGAGATAGGTAGGTTCGCATAGTTATAGTGGATGTAAGGGATTAATCGTGCTTCGGGGGATAGGGCTCCGTGGCGAGTGCCTTGTACATACGCTCATAGAGTGGTAGCTCCAGCCCGATACGGCGTGCTGCACGGACGACGTAGCCCGTGAGATTCTCCAGCTCGGTAGAGCTCCTGCCATGAAGTCCACGTGCATCGAGCTTGTGCTGGAGGGGATCATGAAGGTCTGACGCTCGACAGTTCGCTCCACAGCTCCCTCGCCTAAGTCGTGGCCGAGAGCGGAGAAGAGCGTGCAGAGCTCCTCGATGAGCCCACGCATCTCCACGGGGTGCGACGCGAGGGCTTCGCCCACCGTCATATTGTAGTAGGAGGTACCCGTCGCAGTAGCCGAGATCATGAGGAACTTCTTACGGATGCTCTCCTCGATATCGTCGGGATTGACCACGTGTACACCGACGGACTCCAGGAGGGCGAAGAGCTCACGCTCCTCAGCGCTACGCTCCGCTCCTCGTGAGCCGAAGAGGAAGATCTCTCGCTCGGCCTCCAAGAGGATCTCCCCCCGCTGCAGCCTTGCGCCCCGAGATATAGACGCAGCCGTCCCAGACACGGGCTTCGGGGAGAATCGCCTGGATCTGGTCGGTGATATCCGCACCATTGAGGAGGGGCAAGATGATGGTCCGAGGCGTGATGATCGGGCGGAGCTGCCGGATATTTGCCTCGAGGTCGTAGCTCTTCGTCGCGAGGATGAGGAGGTCGGTAGGTGGCAGGTCGTGAGGATCTTCGGCTAAGTAATCGGGGCGCACGGTGAAGTCCCGCTCGGGCGTGTGGACATGCAGTCCGCGCTCCTCGATAGCAGCGCGGTGTGCACCACGGGCGACGAAGCTGATCGTACGGCCGAGGCCCTCACGTCGGGCAGCCTCTACGAGCATCGCTCCGTAGTAGCCCCCGACACCGCCGAGGCCGGATATGGTGATATTCTTGAGTAGCATAGATGAGTATTAGTGTTAGCGCTTCAATCTGGAGAAAGTACGACGCACCGACAAGAATGCCTTTGGTGCGGATAAGAAGAGGCCGAATTTAATCCGCTTTAACGGGGAGAAGAGGTGGGCGAGATAAGGGCGCTGTCGCACTCTAGTGACCCACGGGAGGTAGCGATGGGCTTCCTGCTCATAGGCTCCAGGCACACGACAGAGAGTGCGAAAGCAACGCCATAGGCACAGAAGCGCCAAGGTATTAGCACACTCCATATAAGTACCATCCCCCGCATGCCGAGCGATCGACTCCTCGATATCAGCAAAGAGATCCCGCCAATCGGGGATCTTGGTATCGGTGATTGCCCCTGAGCGCTGGATACGATAGTTGTACCCAGCTATGGGTAGCGCATGAAATCTCCAGCACTCTGGTAGAACGCCTCAAGCGAATAGACGTTATCTTCCCACTTGGAGCCCTCACGGAAGGTAAGTCCCTCTATAGCTTGGCGGCGGTAGATACGACTCCACACAGTCGCTTCAATAGCAAGTTTATTCGCAGTAAGGTAGCTCTCTAAGGCCTCTTCCCGCGACAGGTCATCTCGGGCATAAGGCAAGGCGAGGAGCAAGTGTCCTGCACTTTGTTGTGCCCATAGCCAAGAATAGCCACCTCTGGATGGCACTGCAGATAACTCACTGCAGCTTGATAAATCCCAGGCTCCAGCCAATCATCGCTATCCACGAAGGTCACCAGTGGGCAGTCTTCGGCATAGGGGAGAGCGAAGTTGCGGGCGGAACTAAGTCCGCCATTCGGCTTATGCAGGGCGAGTACACGAGGGTCACGCGCAGCATACTCATCACAAATCGCTCCGCAGCTATCGGGCGAACCATCATCGACGAGGATGACTTTTAGCACCCGATAGCTCTGTGACAGGATCGACTCGATACACTGACGCAGGTAAGGCTCGACCTTATAGACGGGGACGATGACGGCAAGCTTCATTTATATGGAGAGTATTTCGTGGTAGAACTGTAGGTACCCCTGAGCCATTCGTCGGTAGTCAAAGAGACGAGCACGAGCACGGAGAGCCTCTGCGTGAGAAGGTGACATATCATAAGCGCTCAGCCCATCTAGGATAGTCCTTGCAATGGACTCGGGGCTTACTTCATCGAAGTAATAAGCGACATCCCCCCCCCCACCTCGGGTAGGCTCGTCGCACGACGAAGGAACAACGGCTTACCCAATGCCATAGCCTCCACCACAGGCAAACCAAACCCCTCTGCCATTGAAGGCTGCAGCAGCGCACGGCAGTGCTGTAGCAAGGAGGCTTTCTCTACATCACTCACAGCACAGAGGAGGTGCACACGATCCTCCAATCGATATTGCTGGATCGCATGCTGAATCTTGGAGAGATATTCGGACTTAGCCTCCGAATAGACCAAGACAAGATGCAGGTCAGCAGGGAGATGGCGAAGCGTAGGGATGAGCAGATGCTGCTGCTTCTTCTCATGCAAGACCCCCAGTGCCAAGAGATAGGGAGCATTGGGGACTACAGGATCTTGAGCGATGCCTGAGGTCTGCCCTTCTTCAGGAAGGAAGATCCCATTATGCACGACTGCAATGGGGGTCTCCTCCGATATCTGGAAGAGGTCACGATGCTGCTCCAAATCATGCCGCACAAATTCGGAGATACAGACGATCCCATGGGCACGATTCAGATTGTTGCCACCAGCTTCAAGAGCTTCTTTCGCTTTGACTCGGGGAGAGGCTCAGTGAGGAAATTCAAGTCATGAAGGGTGACGATGCACTTTGCCCCCCATAGCTGCGGGAAGTAGTGCTGACGTTGGTGCGTGATATGGACTAAGTCATAGCCCTTTGCCTGCACACTGAGCAGAGAGTGTAGAGGCGAGAAAGGCTTCCTATTATCTATAGAATAAGAGGTCGGAGCATAGTAGTGAAGGTCCAGTGATGGATCCCGAGCCTCCTGTAGTCCCCGAGCAAGGGCATGCCCATAGTACCCTAATCCCGAGTAGGGATAGCGGGTGCGCTCCAAATCTATGAGGATACGAGGCTTCATCAACGAGCGGCATTAGAGTTGGCTAAATATCTCTTCCCATCGCGAACGAATCCGCTCTGGGCTATAGTCAAGGCAATGCATCTGAGCTGCTTGGGAGAGGCGACTTCTCAACTCCACATCCTGACAGAGACGTCGAAGCTGAGCTGCATAGGCGTCCAAGTCAAAGGGAGCAACAAGACAGCCATAAGTACTATCCTTCCCTATAAGCTCACGGATACCGGCCGAGCTATCAAAAGCTATGGGTACAACTCCCGACGCTTGTGCTTCGCTCAGGACGAGCCCCCACCCTTCATAGGTCGAGGTCATCATCAAAATAGCCCCCGACGCATATACGGCTGTCGCATCAGCGATATAGCCCTTGAGCGTGATGCGAGGGAGCTGCTTCTGCTGAATCATGCGGCGCAAGAACCTCTCTTCTGAGCCTTTCCCATAGATCTCTACCTCCCAGTCAGGCAGATCCTGACAGACCTTCTCCCAAATCTGGAGGACTCGATCTGGGCGCTTATCCGCATAGCTCAGACGTCCGACGAAGAGGATTTTCTTCGGTCGGTCCTTAGCTGGTACGGGCTGATGCTTGGGTAGGAAGGCCATATTCGGCATGACGGCAAAGCGCGAAGCTTCCTCGTCATTCAGCCCCAAAGTCGATACAAACTCCTGCACATACTCGGGGGTGAGCGTAATAAAGCAGTCTACCTGGCGCACCAAATCTCGGTAGCGAGTACGGAGCTTCTCCGCAGAAGTTAGTGCCAGACGTAGACGACGCAGCGTCAGGCTATAGAGATTCTTGTACCACGGATGATGTGCCTTGTAGCTGGCACGCTCACGTCGGTCTATGAGTTCCCACAGCGGAGAGCTATGGCACCAATAAATAATCTTAATCCCTGCAGCCCGAATTAGGGGCAAGTAATCATTGCGCAGAGCGATAGGGATGATCAGCACCTTCACCCCCTGCTCCTTGAAGGCTCGGAGTAAGTAGAGCACACTCTCCTTGGTCCAAAGACGCACCCCTTGAGGGAGAAGGCTGAGATCAATCAGAGGATCAGCGGGCAGAGTCCATTCTGTATCGATATGGATCTCCGCAAAAAAGTGCGTGTGGATACCCAGGTCGGAGAAAAGGCAGGCGGTCTGACGCGACACCTCCTCCGCTCCACCAAGGGCAAAGCGGCGATGTACGATCGCGACGTGTAGTCCTTTTATCTCCATTAGTAGCGGGTATTCTCGGCGAAGTAGCGGCGGGTATCTTGCTCGTAGGTCTCGAGGGCGGAGCGGAGCTCTTCGGTCGAGGCAAAGCGGTGCTCGGGATGGAGCTGCTCGAAGATATGCACGACGACCTCCATACCATAGATCATCTCATCGAAGTCAAGGATATGTACCTCGATGGTGCGCTCCAGCTCACCGCCGAGCGTCGGGCGCTTGCCGATATAGAGCATTGCATGGTGCTGCTCCGAGCAGCCTGTGGGGCGAAGGAGCTCGAGGTCACAAGCGTAGACGCCATCGGGAGGGAGGAGCTGGTCGGCATCCTCACGCTGGACGTTCGCCGTGGGATAACCCAGGCGACGACCGAGCTTCTGCCCCGCGACGACCGTGCCATAGATGGCATGCGGACGGCCGAGAGCACGGTACGCTTCACGCATCTCGCCACTACGTATCAGCGACTTGATGGCGGTGGAGCTGACGATCTCCCCGCTAAGGGTGAGGCTATCGGCTTGGACGACCTCCATACCGTACTGGGCGCCGAGCGCCTTGTAATCCTCATAGGAGAGCTTGGCTCCCGCACCGAAGCGGTTGTCATAGCCGAGGAAGAGATCCGTCACATGGAGCTGCTCATGCAGGACTTCGCGGATGAAGGTCTCAGCGGAGTGGGCTGCCAGCTCGGCGGAGAAGACCATCGGCACGACCTCGAAGCCCTCAAGCTCCCCCAGTCGCTCGAGGTGGCGGTGGGGCGGATCGATGTGCTGACTCCCGTGCGGTCGCAGGACATCGGCAGGGTAAGGGACGAAGGTCAAGATGACGAGACGAGCATCTGCGTAGCGGGTAGCATAGTCGTGCATCTGCGAGAAGAGCGCCTGATGCCCGAGGTGCACGCCGTCAAAAGCCCCGATGGTAGCGATTACCTTTTGATCCATGCGAGGGGATTGAGCTTGGTACGCTCGTGCCAAAGCTGGAAGTGCAGAAGGCGACCCGAGGAGCCATCAGGCGAAGCACCGACAGAACCGATAGCCTGACCTGTGGAGACGCGAGAGCCTGTAGAGACGGCGACGCTACTGAGGTTAGCATAGACGGTGAGGTAGTTCCCGTGGCGGAGGATGACGGCAGTGCCGTAACCTGGGATAACGAAGACACGGCTCACGACGCCCGAGAAGACAGCGTAGGCACGGCTATCTCCATTGACCCCGAAGTCTACCCCACTGCTATTGACCTGCACGCGGTTGTGCTCGCTATGCTGATGCACGCCGAAGGTGCGGAGGATCGAGTATGAGCCACGGATAGGAGCTGGGAGACGGCCCTTATTCTGTGCAAAGGACGAGGCGAGCGCACGCTCATTGGCATCCATCGCATAGCCACCTGGGGTCGCTGCACGACGCTCCTCTGGCTCGTCGTCAGCAGGAGGTGGCGGAGGAGGTGTGGGGGTCGTACCCTTGTCACGACCGCTACGGCCGGTGTTAGCTGGCGGTGTAGGCTGGGTGCGCTGGGCCTGACGGCGGCGGCGAGCCTCCTCACGGCGACGCTGGAGCTCGGCGGCACGGCGCTGGGCTGCGAGGATCTCGGCCTCTACCTGCGCCTGGATCTTGCGGTCCAGATCCTCGGCTCTCTTCTTCTGCTTCGAGAGGTCTTGTGCTAAGACCTGCTGCTTGCCCTGCAGGTCCTTGACCTGAGCGGCACGCTGCTGCTCCTCGGCTTCGAGCTTCTTCTTCTCGGCCTCACGGAGGCTAAGGAGCTGTTCCTTCTCCGAATGGGTACGCCCAACCTCTGCCTTGGTGGCCTCGATCTCGGCACGTGTCGTGCGCAGGGCAACGGAGGCCTCACGTACGGCCTTGGAGTAGCGGGAGAGGAAGCGCTGACGCTCACGAGCCTCGGCAGGGTTCTGCGACGAGAGGACGAAGAGCACGGGGTCGATATGTGTGTCGATGCGCTGGAGCTGCACGAGGGCTGCACGATAGCGCAGGAGGAGGGCTCCCTCACGGCGGTGCAGACGACCGATGTGTCCTGAGAGGGTGTCGATACGGGCCTGCAGACCACTGACCTCATTGCCGAGGACAGCGACGACCTGACGGCGCTGCTCTACCTGCTCCTTGACGGTGCGAAGGGTCTGCTCCTCATTGCGCGTATCACGGCGCAGCTGCTGGAGCTTCTTGTCCGAGGCTTCGATGGAGCGCAGGAGCTGCTTACGCTCCTGCTCGAGGCGCTGGAGAGTCTTGGACTTACGCCCCTGTGCTGCGGCCTCAGGGGAGAAGGCGAGAAGACTGCTCGCGAGGAGCAGGGCGAGGGTGAGGCAGTGCCTCAGCTGATGGCGGGCGTAGGCGATCATAGTGAGGGCAGGAGCTTGATGAGCTCAGTGAGACTGATACGCTTGTAGCCCTCCTTGATGCGGGGCGTCAGATCGGGCGCTTCACCCGTGTAGGGACGGAGCTTACTCCAGTCGATGGTGAGTGCGGGACGCGTGGTGCGACCGAGGAAGAGGAAGGTGCGCTCAGCGAAGTGGCGGGCGGCAGAGGCCTCCGTCTGATCATAGTTCAGCGAGAAGACGGGAGCGCCCTGACGGGAGGACTGGCTGACGACGAAGCTCGTAGGCTGGTGCTGGGCATTGAGGAGCCAGCGCAGATGGTAGGCGCCAGCGGCCTCGCCACGGGCGATGCTGAGGCTGGCTTCGGCATCGGTGCCACCATCTTCGGTGACGCCGTAGCTGAAGGCTCCGCCCTTAGTTCCACGGGCTTCGGCGGGGAAGAAGGGCTTACCTAAGAGGAGACGCTCCACATCATTGTAGCTGATGGGGAAGCCAACGAGTGACGAGAGCTCGGCATAGCTCACCTCGGCATAGCGGCCGTGGATCTTGTCGATGGCGGTCACGCCCTGAGGGGTGAACCATACGCGCGCAGCCTCGATGAGGGGGAAGGGCACGACGGACCAGTAGATGCCTTGGCCACGCACGATGGTGGCATTGACCTTCGACGAATAGGTCTCCTTACCGATGAGGACCTCAGCCTGCAGGTTACCCTTGAGCATCGGGCCATAGGCGGGGTCGGACTGGAAGGCAGCGAGGCGGGGATTCACGCCCGTCTCTTGGCGGGTCTCGGTGCGTGGCGTATCATCATCGGGTGACTGACATCGCGCAGGAGACCACAGCTGGAGAGGAGGCCCATACATAGGGCTGCCACAAGGAGGCCACGGAGGCGCTGGTGGCGGGGATATGCGGTGCTATTCATCGTTCGTTACTTCTTCTGTGCTTGCTTAGCTTCGTTGATCTTCTTCTCTATGCGGATGCGCTCAGCCTTATCGGCTTTCTCATCCTTATTCTCACGCTCAGAGAGGCTCTTGAGAGCCTGCTGCCAGGCTTCGATAGCCTCGGCATACTCGCCCAGCCCACGGTAGATATCACCCATGTGGTCGTACATATCGGGCGAAGTCTTCTCAGGGCCTGCCTGTGAGAGGGCCTTACGCTGGTAGAGCTTGGCGAGCGTATAGTTCTTACGCAGGAGGAGGATATAGGCGTAGGTGTCGAGGATGTGGGCGGCATCGGGCGAGAGGCGTACGGCCTGCAGGGCGTAGCGCTCCGCATCATCGAGGTTGCGCCCCGCCTTCGCCAGGCGGTAGGCGTAGTTGTTCAGCACATCGGGCTCCTTAGGGTTGGCCTCAATAGCGCGGAGGTAAAGGCTGTCAGCCAGCGGAGCCTTCTCAGGCCCACCACGCTCGGCATAGACGTCGGCGAGGAAACCGAAGAGGCGGGCAGCGCCTTCGCCCGTCTTGGGGTCGATGGCCGCAGCACCCTCTTCGAGGATCTTCATCGCGCCATCAGCATCATCATGCTGGAAGCGCTCCCCTGAGAGCACGATATAGTTGCGCCAGTCGGTAGGTACGTAGCGCTTGGCATCACGGGCGACGACGACGGTGAGGCTGTCGGACTGGAGGCCGATAGCTGCGTCAAGGAGTTCGCTCCATATCCACTCCTCGCTGGGGTGGAGCTTGCTCTTGGGAGCGAGGAGGTCATAGGCCTCCTGATAGCGCTCTTCGTAGCGAAGGAGCTGGGCATAGGTCCTCAGCACCTGTAGGTCATCGGGATACTCAGCGACCAGCTCAGCGATATGGGGGGTGTACTTGCCTGCGGTGTAGCCCTCACTGCCCTGCGACTCCTTGGTCAGCAGGAGCCAGAGCGTGACCTTCTCGTCGGCACCGATCTTTTTATCTGGGGTGAGACGGACCAGCTCGGCCTCAGCGGCGGGATAGTCCTTCTGCAGGATGTACTTATGGACACGCAGGGCGGTGGCATCCCCCGAGGAGATACGGCCAGCACGCACGTCAGAGGCGAGTTGCTTCTCCGCCTCCTTCGCCCCTCCCGTCTGGAAGAGGTGGAGGATCCAGTCATAGTACGGACGGCGGTCTTCGGGATAGAGGGCAGCCCAAGCGCGATATTCACACCCCACCGCCACGGAGTCCTTGGCGAGGGCGAGGAGCTGGATCTTCATCTTCGTCAGCTGCCCATAGGCCTCGGGCATGGGTCGGAAGCGCTTCTGTAGCTCGGTAGCGAGCTGAATCCCCCTTCTTCAGCTCTCCCGTACGGGCATAGAGCTGGATGAGGCGATAGCGCACGTCGTCATCCTCGGGGTCGGCCTCAGAGAGGCGCTCATTGATCACAAGGGCATCCTGCATGCGCCCAGCTTCGATGTAGCCAGCCGAGAGGGCACGCGCGTAAGTGAGGTTCGTGGAGTCTGCCCCGTAAGCCTCCTCGAGGAGGGAGAGCGCACGATCGCTCATACCCTGCTGGGCATAGTTCCCCCCCGAGCATGAAGGCAATAGCGGGATCTGTGGGGTCAAGGGCGCGTGCGTGACGAAGGAGGTCAAAGGCCTCCATCGTACGGCCAGAGGACTGTGCCAGCACCCCTTGGTAGAAGTATTCGCGGGCCTTCGTCTGAGCTGCAGAGTCAGGGGCGGGTTGCTTGGGGCGGGTCTGCCCAGAAAGCGGGAGGGTCAGCAGGCCCATCAAGAGGCCTATATAGCTTCGTCTTATATAGTCTTTTCGCTTCGTCAATCTCATCGAATCTTGCTGCTTCTGCCGTATGAATAGAGCACGGCATACTATCTACCAAAGGTAACTATTTTCTTGCGATAGCTCACCGAAGAACCCGCTTGACACGGGAATTAACCCACCCATAAAGAGTTAACAATCTGCTTGATACGCCTCCCCAAAGCGTACAGCACTCCACCGACCTCTGCGAGGGAGGAAGAGCGATCTCGTGGAGGGGGCAAATCGAACCTATATGGGTCGGCGGGTGAACCTATATTGGTCCATAAGTGAACCAGTAGTGGTCCGCAGCCGAACCAGTAGTGGTTCACTCGCCGACCAGTAGTGGTTCGTAGTGCTAACCAGTAGTGGTTCGCTCACCGACCAGTAGTGGTTGACTTTGCTCCCTCTGCAGCGCTGTGTAGAGTCCCCAGCGTATATACCTTATAATAGGCGCATTCTCCCTACTTTTGTGGACACAATCACAGCAGCATCACGATACACGATGGCAAAGAAGAAAACAGTCTACCACTGCACCGAGTGCGGTGCCGAGTACCCCAAGTGGCAAGGCTTCTGCTCGCAGTGCGGCGTATGGAACTCCATCGAAGAGGAGGAGATCATCATCGGCAAGCAGGATAAGGCCAGCCGTACCTTCACGGCGCAGAGCATCACCGCCAGCAAGCCCGTACGTCTCGGCGACATCGAGCAGCGCAGCGAGAGCCGTCTGAGTCTCGGCGATCCCGAGCTGGACCGCGTCCTCGGTGGCGGGCTCGTCGAAGGCTCCTTCATCCTCCTCGGCGGGGAGCCAGGTATCGGGAAGTCGACCCTTGTCCTGCAGACGATCCTTCGCCTGCCATACAAGACGCTCTACGTCTCGGGCGAAGAGAGCCCTCTCCCAGCTCAAGATGCGTGCAGACCGCATCGGCGGGACGAACGATGACTGCCTGATCTATGCCGAGACGAACCTCGAGAAGATCCTCGCCACCGCCATCGACACCCAGCCGCAGATCCTCGTCATCGACTCCATACAGACCATACAGACCGAGCTATCTGACTCCTCCCCCTGGGAGCGTCTCGCAGATACGCGAGTGCGCCACCGCCCTACTGAAGTACTGCAAGACCGAGGGCGTGGCGGTCATCCTCATCGGTCATATCAATAAGGAGGGGAGCATCGCAGGGCCAAAGATCCTCGAGCATACGGTGGACGTCGTCCTGCAGTTCGACGGTGACAAGCACTATATGTACCGCATCCTGCGCGGACAGAAGAACCGCTTCGGGAGTACCGCCGAGCTGGGCATCTACGAGATGCGCCAGTCGGGCCTGCGCCCCGTAGAGAATCCCTCGGAGCATCTGATGACGCAGAGCGACCTCAAGCTCAGCGGCACCGCCATCGCCGTAGCTATGGAGGGTGTGCGTCCCTTCCTCATCGAGACGCAGGCGCTGGTCAGCTCCGCCGTCTACGCTACGCCCCAGCGCTCCAGCACGGGCTTCGACACGCGACGTATGAATATGCTGCTGGCCGTCCTCGAGAAGCGCGCGGGCTTCAAGCTCGTGCAGAAGGATGTCTTCCTCAACATCGCTGGAGGTATCCGCCTGGCTGACCCCGCCTCCGACCTCGCGGTCATCACCGCCGTCCTCTCCTCGAGCCTCGATATCGCCTACCCGAAGGCGTCTGCCTCACGGGCGAGGTGGGTCTATCGGGTGAGGTACGCCCCGTGGGCCGTATCGAGCAGCGCATCATGGAGGCCGAGCGCATCGGCTTTCGTGCGATGATCCTCCCCGAGGCGAACCTGCACGGACTGAGCACCGAGGGCTACAACATCCGCCTCGTCGGGGTGAAGACCGTTGAAGAGGCCTTCCGCAAGCTCTTCCGCGGCGAGTAGTTCCACTCCCCCCGAGGCAGAGCTTCGCCCCCTAAACACATATATAACCCCTAAACACATATATAATAGGTACGCGCGTGTGTCACTTCGCACCACCTTCATGATGCTTAGCTTGGTCAAAACGATATATTTGCGTACCTTTGTGCCCGATATTTTTAACTCTCACTAAACAGAAAGAGAAATGAATAACTACGAAACCGTTTTCATTCTTACTCCCGATTTATCTGAAGCTCAGGTAAAGGAAGCGGTCGCAAAGTTCGTTGGCATCCTCAAGGGCGAAGGCGCTGAGATCGTCAACGAAGAAAACTGGGGGCTGAAGAAGCTCGCCTATCAGATCCAGAAGAAGACGACTGGTTACTACCAGTTCGTTGAATTCCAGGCTCAGCCAGAGACCATCGCCGTACTCGAGACGCAGTTCCGTCGCGATGAGAATGTCCTCCGCTTCCTGACCTTCCGCCAGGATAAGTTCGCAGCTGAATACGCAGCAAAGAGAAGAAGCCGTAAGGCATAACCCATTAACGAAAGGAGAAAATAAAAATGGCTGCATCAGAAGTACGCTACCTCACTCCCCTGACCGTAGATAGCAAGAAGAAGAAGTACTGCCGCTTCAAGAAGAGCGGTATCAAGTATATCGACTACAAGGATCCCGACTTCCTCAAGCGTTTCCTCAACGAACAGGGTAAGATCCTCCCCCGCCGTATCACCGGCACGAGCCTCAAGTTCCAGCGTCGCGTCGCACAGGCTGTCAAGCGTGCTCGTCACCTTGCCCTGCTGCCCTACGTCACGGACAACATGGCTAAGTAAGGTCTATCCCCCTTACTCATCCACTTAGTAACGAATAAACATAGAGGAGACAGAATACAATGGAAGTTATTTTGAAAGAAGACGTAGTCGGTCTCGGCTACAAGGACGATGTCGTCACAGTAAAGAACGGCTACGGTCGCAACTTTCTAATCCCCACCGGTAAGGCTATCATCGCTACGGAAGCTGCGAAGAAGATCCTCGCAGAGAACCTCCGTCAGCGCGCTCACAAGATCGCCGCTATCAAGAAGGAAGCCGAAGAGCGTGCCCAGAAGTATCAGGGCGTACGCCTCTCTATCACGGCTCACACCAACGTCGCTACGGGTAGCCTCTACGGCTCCGTCACGGGTGCTGAGATCGCTGAAGAGCTCACGAAGCTCGGCCTCGAAACCGACCGCAAGCTCGTCTACATCAAGGCTATCAAGGAAATCGGCAACTACACCGCTATCGTGCGCCTGCACAAGGACGTGGCTGTAGAAATCCCCGTCGAAGTCCTCTCCGACGCTCCTAAGGCTGAAGAAAAGAAGGAAGAAGCTCCTGCTCCTGCTGAAGCTCCCGCTGAAGAAGAAGCACCTGCTGAAGCCTAAGGGATCACTCCCCATAGACTATAACCCCGCCCCTACGGCACGTCCTCACTTGGACAGCCGTAGGGGCGGGCTTCGTTTGTATGCCGTATGAAGTGGGTAGAGGCAAGGTATAAATGATGCTTATATCGATATAGAGAAATTCAGTTGTATAGATTCATTAACTCCCCTATCTTTGTAGTGTAATCATTAACATTTAATAAGACAAGACAATGAACGTACTCTCAATCACTGGCCTCGACGCTAACCAGGTCGCACCTATCGTCAAGGGTCTTCAGCAGCTCCTCGCTGACTTCCAGGTATACTATGCTAACCTCCGCGGCTACCACTGGCACGTCCGTGGCCTCAGTTCTTCACGCTGCACAGCCAGTTCGAGAAGATGTATGACGAAGCTGCTGAGTCAGTAGACGAGATCGCAGAGCGTATCCTCCAGCTCGGCGCTACGCCCGAGAACCGCTTCAGCGAATACCTCAAGATCAGCCAGCTCAAGGAGCAGACCAACGTCAGCACCGCAAGCGACATCATCTCCGCTATCCTCGAATCGCTCCGCATACTCATCGCCCAGGAGCGTGCCGTCCTCGCTCTGGCTGACGAAGCTGGCGACACTGCTACGAGCGATCTCCTCTCTGACCTGCTCGATGGTCAGGAAAAGACCGCTTGGATGGTAGCTGCCTACCTCGGCTAAGCACCTCGCTCCACGCGCGTACCTTATATATACGACTAACCACCCCGCAGTCTCTCATCCCCATATATCAGGGGCGTGGAGACTGCGGGGTGGTTGCTTCATGAGCGTTAGCCGAGGAGAATTAGCTACTTTTGCAAGGAATTAACGATGCGCCGACAGCCCATGCACGACCTCAATCACATCAAAGCCCCCGTGGCCGCCCTCGTGGATGACTTCCACAGCCAGTTCACTTCGATCCTCGCGACCAAGTCCGAATGGCTGAAAGAAGCCATTGAGCACTCAGTGCCTCCACAGGGAAGCAGGTACGCCCCATCCTCACAGCCCTCATCGCTGGGCTGCTGCGTGGTGACGTACCCCCACAGCGGAGCATCGATGCAGCCGTACTGCTGGAGCTGATCCATACGGCGACGCTCATCCATGACGACGTCATCGATGAGGCGAAGACCCGTCGTGGCCGCCCCACCCTCGGGGTGCTCTTCGACAACCGCGTGGCGGTGCTGATGGGAGACTTCATCCTCTCCTCCGCCCTCGTGGGAGCTATCGCCCTCTCCGACCTGCGTATCATGGGTATCGTCTCGGCTATCGGGCGCGAGCTCACCGAAGGGGAGATCCGCCAGTTCGAGACCGCCGAGGGCGTCATCCTCGACGAAGCCACCTACTACGATATCATCTTCCAGAAGACCGCCGTACTCTTCCGCTCCTGTGCCGAGGTCGCAGCGATCACCGTCGAGGCCAGCGCCGCGGACTATGACCGTGCCGCCCGCATCGGTGCCGCCCTGGGTATGGCCTTCCAGATCCGTGATGATATCTTCGACTACCACCGCTCTGACGTAGGCAAGCCCACGGGGAACGATATCCGTGAGGGTAAGATCACCCTCCCCCTACTCCACGTCCTCACCGAGCTTCAGAAGGTGGGTAAGGCGGCCCCCTACCTCCAGCTCCTCGAGGAGAAGCCCATCGCCGAGGAGAGCATCGAGCGCCTCACCACCCTCGCCCACGAAAGTGGTGGCATGGACTACGCTTGGCAGCGCCTCTACCACTATATAGACGAGGCGAAGACACTCCTCCTATCCTTCCCCGAGAGCGTGTACCGCTCCTCCCTCATCGACCTCGCCGACTACATCGCCGAGCGCACCATCTAAACCCCTTCCTCACAACATATCCGATTAGACAATGAGTACTAAGTCCGCTAACCGCACCATATCCGTCTCGATCTACGCCCTCGTCTGGATCGTACTGATCATCCTGCAGACCCTCGTGACGACCGTGCAGGGGACACCCGAGATGTCGGTCTTCACCAATCCCCGACTCTACTACTCGACGTGGCTCACGGACCTCTATCTGGTCATGATCTTCTACCTCAACTACTTCGTCCTCGCACCTCGTCTTATGCGTCGCCGCCTCTTCCAGCCCTATCTATGGATGGCGCTGGCGGCTGCACTCATCGGCTTCATCATCCCCATCCTCAGCTATAGCCTCTGGGATCTCACGATGCCTGGCGTAGCCGAAGGCACGGTACCCGTCTCCTCCCTCGGCGTCATCGGCGTCGTAGCTGCGATGGCTATCGGACTCTCCGTCCGTGGGCTCTACGAATGGGACAGCCTCGGACAGGAAGTCCGCACCCTCAAGGAAGAGAAGACCAAGTGGGATGCTGAGCGCGACGAACTGCAGCGCGAGCTCACGAACCTCAAGGCCAGCGTCGCTACCGCTGAGTCCAGAGAGGCACTCCCCCTCTGGCGAGGAGACCACCGACACCCTCTAAAGCATGAAGAGACGCAGACGCTCCACACTCCACGGGTATCAGCCCCCCCAAGAGGAAGCGCCGCTGGCGTATCGCCCTCATCGTCCTCGCCGTCCTGCTCGTCGGGACAGGGATTCTCTTTAAGCTCCGCTGGCGTGCCTGGTTCGGCAATGTGCCCGAAGAAGCCTACACAACCGAGCAGGCTGTGAGCCGCGTCACGCTGACGCCTGGCGAAGACTTCGCTTCACAGCGCACGATCACTTGGCTCTCGGGAGAGACCGCCCAGCCCGCTGAGCTTCTCCTGCGTGCCATCAACGAGAAGGGCGATACCCTCCGCCCCGTCTCCTTCGTCCCCACGAGCGAGGTCATCACCTCCCGCTCAGGGCGTGGATGCTATTACCAAGTCCATCTTGACAGCCTCATCTCGGGACGTAGCTACCTCTACACGATCCGTGTGCAGGGCGCAGATCCTGTCTCGGGACGCTTCGCTATGCCCAGCGAAGACCGTGCGACGCACTTCGTCTATATGGGCGATGTGCAGGACCCCAACGGTGCCGAGAGCAAGCGCTACTTCGACTACCTCCGCCACGCAGCTGACTCCATCGACTTCTTCGCCTTCGCAGGCGACCAGATCGAGGGGCCGACAGATGCCTACTGGAGAGTATGGTACTCCAGCATCGGAAGCCTCACGCGCAGCATCCCCATCATAGCTGCACCAGGCAACCATGAGTACCTGAAGAAGGGCTTCGGGCGCGAACTCGATCCCCGCTGGGTACGTCAGTTCGGCTACCCCACCAATGGGCCGAAGGACTTCCTCGGGCGAAGCTACTTCATCGACATGCCGCTCCTGCGCTTCATCGTCATGGACACCACGGACATCATGGGTCTGGGTGCTATCAATCAGCACAAGGAATGGCTACGCTCTGCCCTCAAGGGCTCGCACCAGCCTTGGCAGATCGTCCTCTTCCACCACGCCGTAGACTGCGTGCGTGACGGGCGAAAGAATCTGGTGATGCACTACGTCTTCAAGGACGAGCTCATCGAGGGGGGGTGCCGACCTCGTCCTTCAGGGCCATGACCATGGCTATGCCCGTAGTACGACGCGTGGCGAAGAAGGCGACACCATCGCCCCTGCCTTCGTCATCAGCTCCGCCTCGCCTAAGGTCTATCGCAATGGCTTCGATGCCGTGCACGACCGCCTGGGCTCAGGTCTCAAGCTCTACCAGCGCATCAGCGTCGACTCCGCCACTATCAGCTACGCCTCCTATCGCTTCCCCGAGCCCGTCAAGGGACATCCCGATAGCATTGTGCCCGAGACGAAGCGCCTCTATGACTCCATCGTCATCGACAAGGGCACAGCCGGACAGCCCCGCGTGAGGGACTTCGCTCGCACGCTACCCGAGCGCTTCGAATTCGACTCCTTCGGCACCGACAGCAAGGGTCGTAAGAAAGCAGCTCAATATGCCAAGGAGGTGCGTGACCGCAAGGCCGCTCACGCCTCACAGCACGGCAGCTCTAAGTAGTCCCCATATCAAGTCGCACACATAATACATCAACTCTATGGACAGTCAGAAAGTAGACCTCTTCCTTGCCGCTAACCAGAAGTTCTTTAGCCCTACGCAGATCCTCACCATCAAAGACCGTCTGCTCGCCCTCGATGATGACAAGTTCACCCTGATCAATGCCTTAGACTACAAGGACCCCACGATGATGATCATCGTATCGGTCTTCGCTGGCTCACTCGGCATTGACCGCTTCATGCTCGGCGACACGGGCTACGGCGTGCTCAAGCTCCTCACGTGTGGTGGCTGTGGCATCCTGACGATCATCGACTGGTTCAACATTCAGGATCTGACTCGCAATCAGAACTACACCAAGCTCCTGCAGATCATCAGCTAAGCCCCCCCGTCGGGTAGCGCCCCTTCTCTCGGGGATGAATCACACCCTCCCCCTACACAGCCCCATCGCTCCCCCCTCAAGCAGCGCCGATATCTACTCATCGGGCTTCTGCTCCTCGGGGTAGCTGTGGGGCTGTATGCTTTCCTTGATCCAGCGACCTACCCCTTCCCTCGCTGCATCATCCGCTCCACCACGGGCTATCGCTGCCCAGGGTGTGGACTCCAGCGCGCAGCTCACGCCCTCCTCCATGGGCACCTTACCGAAGCCTTCAGCTACAACCGCGCACTCCTCTTCACCATCCCCCTTCTCCTACTCTACGGCTACGCGGAGCTCTTCCCCCAGCGAGCACCCCGCCTCAGGCGCATCCTCCAGCATCCGCTGACCCTCGGCCTCCTCGTCATCGGCGTCATCAGCTGGTGGATCGCACGCAACCTCTTCGGCTGGTAGAGAGAAGCTTCTTCTCCCTTTCACTCATCCACTATCTCCCTCGCTCCGAGGATGGAAAATGCAACCAGTACTGGTCGATAAAGTGACCAGTACTAGTCACAGTTCGGAGCAGTACTGGTTACAATGAGTGAGCAGTACTGGTTCGCATGCTGACCAGTACTGGTCCACATCCCCCCTCCACAAGGCACATGCTACCTACCTCACACAGCCTCCCCAGCAAAGTCTGCCACAGAAGTCCAAGACATGAGCTGAAGGCGTGGCAGTTTGGCAGTATACAGATATTATTATACCTTTGCGGAGCTTTCCAATTAAGTAGAAGCCTTAAGCAGGCTGATAAGGAGAGGTGCTCGAGTGGTTGAAGAGGCACGCCTGGAAAGTGTGTAAACGCCAAGCGTTTCCTGAGTTTCCGAATCCTGCCCTCTCCGCCAGGCTATCAGTGACTGCCAAAATGGTCGTCAAAAAGCCTTCAGGATGAAAGTCGAACGCAGGACACAGTCTGGCAACGATTTTTCTTTGATATATGGTCTATAGACTTGACGGCGCACCTAGATCTCAATGGTCATCAATCGGTCAGAATTCTAGCTACAGAGACTGCCACATATCAGACGTAGCAGTGGGTGCCAGCAGTGACGGCCTAAATGAAGGGCTAATTGAAGGCAGCAGCATACTCTCATTCAATGTGTAAGCAGCAACTTTGTATGCACGTGCTACACTAACGAATGATGCATTATGAGACAATCGTCTGCAAGCGTCCTTCTACCTGCGCTCAAACCATGAGACAAAGAGGCAAGTCGCTGACATGCCATTTTCGCATCTTCCTCAGGAGGAGCAATGAGCAATCTTGGCTCCACGTACAGTCTTCGTAGACAAGGCACAGTGGAACAACAGGACCCAGCCGGCAGAAGGGCGCTCCTCAGAAGCCCTCGCCGTCAATGCTCAGTCTAGATGCCATCTCAGCCACCTCCACTCCCTCTACCACAAGTACCAAGACGACCAAAGCGAGTCTCGCTTGACAAGCTCCGCTCCGCCTACCCAGGCAAATCCGGAGTTCAGCACCTTTCTGCACTCTCTCTCGAGCTTAAGTTCATCGATGACATCCGTCAGCGCGTAGAGACTTACCATCAGCAAGGGAGAGCTTGCAGAGTACAGCGTCTTGCGTAAAACACTTCTTCGAGTTTCTGCACACAGGTATAGCGTAAGGACATCGGACTGATGGAGTCTCACACCTGCCATCATCCAGGACTTCGATGCTATACTCACGACCAGGCAGTATCATCGATGCTCACAGCACCGCGGTCAAGAAGATGAAGACCTTGAGGGCCGTCACTATCTATGCCCTCAAGCGGGACTATCTCCTCCAGATCCTTTATCGCGTCACCACTCCACCTCACCCCTGTAGACAGAGAGGCTTCCCTCACCGACGAAGAGATCCTGAAGATAGCCAAACATGAGCTGACCATCCCTCGCTCAGCGCCTCGTCACGTGACCCTCTTCCTCTTCTCCTGGCTTCACTGGACTTGCTCTATATTGATGTCGCAAACCTCAGAAGGAACACCCTCGTCACTATGAATGGAAGAGGCACGGATCGCGGCACGACGGAAGAAGACAAAGTAGGAGAGTAACGCATCCTCCTCCTGGACATCCCTGCTACCATTGTCATTGGGAAGTATAGCCTTAGTACTACTCCCAAAAGACGGGAAGCTTTTCCACCATCCTCTCCAACCAGAAGAGATGAATGCCTACCTCAAGGAGAGATCGCTGACGTATGCGGGTTGCAGAAGCTGGCAGCTCACCTTCATCTAGTCACTGCCACACCTTTGCAGACGATGTCACTCAGCAAAGGAGTACCGATGGAGAGCGTCTCAGATGCTGGGGCATACCAGCATCAAGACCACGCAGATCTATGCCCGCATTGCTGCAAGTAAGAAGATCGAAGACGCATTATGGAGCAGCTAGCAGGTAAGCTAGATAAGTTCAACGTAGTTTGACGTACTCTAAAGCCTATTCTCCCATACACAAAGCCCTATTATGGATCAGACTAAGAAGAGAGCTCCTACCTCAGACTCAAGCTGGAAGGAAGCTACCCCAGAGACCATCATCCCGAAGCTACTCGCTAGAGCAGCGCCTTCATCGGAAGACGCAGCGACCCAGCTCTCCCCTCCCTACTGCGGTAAAGCGCAGCCCAGGGCTTCTCACACCTCGAGGCGGGAGCGCGTACCAGTGAAGTTCTCTATCAGGGACTCCACTTTCTCCAAAGTGTGAGCACTTTGTCTCCATCCTAGAGCAGGAGTTCTCCGAGAGCTTCCTGGAACCCTTCCCGCACAGCTCGCACCTATCCTCTTGGGCAGCAAGTCCATTCAAAGCGGTCTTTTTCAAAGTATGATCTCCGCGATGATTTTTGACGGAAGTCGTGAGTGCGAGCAGCTCTAACTGCAGGCTGACGGGTACCATCGTCCTGCTCGACGAGGAGAATCACTTGCCCATCGTGAACAAGGCTGGGATATACCGTTTCAAGAGTAAGATCCCACTGACAGCTCGAGTGTCAAGAGCCAAGATATACGCTTCCACTCCACACGCCAAGAGCAAGCCACCCTTGCTCTTGTGTCGCGAAGCATCTTTGTCCCTGCTCTTGAAACTCAAGAATGCCTCTCAGATGTCAATACTCAAGCAATGAATCACGAGTCCGCACTTTAGCCCCGTCTTCATCAGGGTGAAGGTACTCCCGACAAGCAGACGAAGGGGCGGAGTGCTCTCCTTCCCGCTCCGTTGACTGGCGACGTATCGATTGAGCTGGCACTTCTTACGACACTTGGTCGTAGCTGCCGTCCACCTACATCTTCAAGAGTCGTCCACACCACAGGTCGTGACGATTGCTAGCCATCATCGCGGGCTTCCTCTCCTGCTACGCGCTTCTGTAGTACGGACCATCCTACAAATCACCCTTCACCATCCTCGGCTGCCTCCCTCTGGCTAGCCATTTTCGTGGCTTGATCCTGGATCTGCATCCTCTATGCAAGGATGATTCCTCATACTCTAGGCGGGTGGCTATCTCTTGGGAGGTAGCCACCTGCTACCTCGACTTACCAGGGCACACGCCACTTGCTTCTCATCCAGCCCGCTCCACGCCAGTGCGAAAGCGACGGATGCTGTTTCTTTTTCTCCTCGCAGTAGGTGAGCGGGCTTGGGCGCCCAAGTTGTCGGTGCCTGCAGTGGCGGGAAAAATCTCCACCGCCTCACGCCCTGAGGGGCTCCAGGTTGTATTTTCCTCCCAGACCTTGTCTCCACCCATCGCGCTACCTCTATCTTGCTCGAGGAATCAGCGCCTCCGATCGTTGGACGCATATGTCACTATGGATAAGCGGAACGTAAATACCAGATCTTCTCGATTGAAAAGAAAGGAGATGGCTCCTCCTCTCATGACCGCACAGCTCGGGAGATGAGGCGTGCGAGGCGTGCCGAAAGCGACTAAGTTCGTGCAGTGGGAGTGCAGCCTTTGGGAAAACCCTCTGTGCCTGTAAAAGCCTACCTCCTGCGTGTGAAGCTCAATCGTGGCGGGACAATGAGCCGTGAGGAAAAGGATTGGCTATGCGAAGCCGTGAACAGCAACACCTACTTCCCGCACCACGCCGTCACCGTGATGGGCTACCGCTGACTTCTTCAGATGTGCACGAAAAAGTACTTGGTCACAGACACACACGGACAATGGGCAGATTACTATGCGACCGAGACGAGCATCACGTGTAAGCTCCTACGGACGCATCAACGATTGCAGATCTCAGCTACTGAGGACAATGAATCAGCATGAACAATTCCACCCGTACTCATATCTGAGAGTACCTCAACCTACGAGCAGCTGCAGACCTCACTGTTTGCTCCCCAAACTTATGAAGCCGCACGAGAACATCATTGAGGACATGTCACCTGCATCCTAAAGCAGGTGCAACAGAGTGGCTGTGCAACGGCTGAGGACGATGAAATCTACCTATGGCGGTACACTACCATGATGGGGACGGATTTAGAGTGCGTTGGCCATGCTCGCCTGCCGCGTGGTCAGTCAATCACACCATAGTCCTCACCGAGGAGAGAGCCGAAGTACGCAAAGCGAGCATTACAGCAGTATCTGGGCCCAAGAGCTACGCAGGCTGCAGGAAGCCGAAGCAGTAAAAATCCAAGACAAGCACCGAGAGTGAGCAAGCCCAACAAGCCTCTCTATTTGAGTATGTAGCTATGAAAACCGAGGAAACAAGTTTGGAGCAAAGCTGTCCTCGCTCAGCACGTGCTCTCCTGCCCCATAAACGAAGGCACAGAGGCAGTGGACATTCCGTGAGTGCATTGGCGACTATGCTACATCGCCTCACCCAGGGCAAGACCACTTCGTATGGATTGTGGGCATTCGGCGCAAATGATTGAGCCTCACCGGGCATTGCACCTGCCCCTCAGTGTGGGCGTAGGTCAGAGGTCACTTAACGACAAGGGCGAGGGAAGTTAAAAGCAACGGCAAGGTATTTCACAGTACTGACCACTTCGGGAGTGGGTATCGGGTCTTGCGTATGTACTTGCTTAGTGCGTATGGAGACGCCACGTCACTTTCTCCTCCGTTATGCGGAGATTGGTCAGTATTGCGGGATGAGGCGTGGTGAGCAGTTCGATTGCTCTGCCGTACAGCGGGCGATGGGCACGATATCGATGAAAGCACTGCCTCACTGTTCGCCTACATGCGGCCTTCCGTCCGGGACAACGAAGCCTCGCCGCCTCGTGGCTCAAGCTGCCCTCTATGCCCTGCTAAGCTAAGCATACAAAGAGGAAATGGCTTTGAGAGCCAAGTGCTGCTGGCATCGCTCCCTGGCTGCCTTGTTCCCTGCCCTCCTCACGGACAGCCGAGCCGAGACCCTGACGAAAGCTGGATCGTGCCGAGACGGGATGCTACTGCAACACACTCAGCCGAGCAAGAACGATAGACCGAGTACGGCTCAGCCCTACAAAATCCACACTTCGCAGGGGCTACGACATCACTTGGACGCCGCTTCGCTTGGTGCGACTATGTGGATAACTGCTCCGCAGATTACCAGGCAAGGACACGCGCAATGTCCACTACGTTTGCAGGATCTACAGCAAGCCCGACGACGAGGTACACCGAGTTGCGAAAGTACGGCAAGAGCGAGAACCGAGAGGAACTACAAACGACAGAAGGCGCAGGGAGGATGAAGCGCGATTCCAAAAACTCAAAGCTCGTTCTTTGGCGTTGCCTTCACTGATGGTACCACTCACTCAGGTGCTGGAGGAAGCGTGCAGGGGTATATCGAGGAAGGACAAGTTCTACACCATTGCGTATTCACAACGAGTACCACCTCAAGGAGAAGAGCCTAATTCTATCATGGCTCTTGCATTGAGGGGCAAGCAGATGCAAAACCATTGATGCTCTCGCTTTGAAACGAGTGCGAGGTCATCCAGTGCCGTGGCTTGCAGAACAAGAGACACTGCAGTACCACAGAGCGCATCATCGAGTCAATCGCGTCGAGACATAAAACAGATACAAAGTCGTGTGGCCTCCACCTATCCCCTAAACACAAAAGCCCCGAAGCAGTCAAACAAATCACTTCGCTTCTTTTCGTCTTCGAGACCGAGCTGGCAACTCAAGGAAAAGGAGCCAAAAAGAAAGTCACAGGAAGAACCATGCTTAAGTTCATCTATGATACAGCTCAAAATCCGCCTAAAGAGACATCCTTTTATTATAGAGATAATTTATTGCATTCTGAGGGAGGGCAATTCTCGTGCTTCTACTTGACCAAGATGTTGTTTTGATCTCATAACCACTTTCCTTATTAGGAACTTAGCAGGGAACGAGGTTTTATGCCCTGCATATCTACTTTTTCGCACGAATCCTATCTTTTAGAATTTCTCATTTTATCCCTATGCTCTTGAGGCATTTCAGAGCCAAAATCTACTGCCTTCAATACAGTTTTTAGCAGAATCGAGATGAGACCCAGGTTCCTATCCTTCTATATCAAAGAAGAGAAAACGCAACTCATTTTCACTGCCCATTTCTCTCCTTTGCCGGACCCATCGTGTGGAATTGATCGAGATCTTTTCTGAATACTGATAGAGTCTTGACTTGGGTAGCTTACATCCTTGATAACATATAACTCCGTCTTCTTCTTTCCAGCCATAGTGAGTTAATAGGGAGACGGAATGACATTTAATGCAAACTCCTTGGTGATGAGCATCGGCAATGAAGTTCTCACATTAGCTCGTGACAACACCCCGCACACTCCCTTTCTGCTTTACTCCTCCTGTATTCTCACCGTTTTTCTACGCGTCGGATATGGTGAGTTTCCAAAGTTAGAAGAAAAGCAGGCTATTTTCAAACAATCATTATATGCTTGTCGGAATTAGCGATACTTTTTCATCGTTGTTGAAGCAACTCTATTATGGGACAATCAAAAGGATCATTCAAAAGTGGTTGAGAGGATTAGTCCAATCATTTCGTCTTCCAATGATTTGACGAGATATTCAGGTATAGGTACTATATACTTGCCGGCGATGGGGTTGTATGATGTATGAGAACTTTGTTTGCAACAGATGAAGTATAGATGGCTCTTAAAAAGCAATAATCGCTCTTCTTCATCAGAGTCGAGTGCCAACATAGGTACTAAATTTCCGAGATAGAGGAAGCCTTCTAGAGAGAAACGATATTTTGTTTCATATCGCATTTATTAAACTCCTCTATATATGTTGACATAATATTAATAGCTCTATCTGAGACTTTGTCTAAAATGACAGCAGACAGCCGTAGAATAAAGAAGTGTAAAGCTCTACCATGCTTGATATCTAAATCCCTCTCATTTTGGGATCATTAAGATGTAGGAATGACCTCCTCCAGTTTTGTTGAAAGTCTTTGATGACAGAGTCTGCATTTTGCTCCTGACACTTTATACTTGATATTTGGATACAAAAGCGTCTGCCCAAGCTCTTCATCAGAGTCGATATCTAAACCATACAGAACTTATTTTCTGCTTTGCAATGGCAAAGAGATGCAGTACTTCACCCATTTTCACCTTTGTCACTGTATCTAATACTCTATCTATCAGTGGATATTTATCGTCTTCTACCTTCTTGTGATTGAAAGTGAGAAAGTCAGTTGTCGCACTTTCCCTGAAGTTACGTCCTCTATGTACACGTCAATCGTCTGTGCAGACTCTGCTGGACTGCGAGGTATAGTGCAGGCGAAACTCCTCTCGCGCTGGGGATGGCGAGGGGTCATTAGGCTGAGCGCTGCTCCTTTTATCCAACCTCAGCATCTGCTCGCTGTGAAGTAGCGAGGAGAGTGTATAGCGTACTCAGCAAAGCGACCCGCCCGCCTGAGGGAGCATCGTATTTCAGCCGTTTCTGCCCCTGCGGATGTCCTTCTGCGTGGGCATCGTCTCCAGCGTGAAGTCGCCAGGCCTGCTGCTTTTACCTCCAGCTCGCGGTGCACAAGCAGCAGGGAGACAGGCTCACTACAGCAAGCAGCCCCACAGCCCAGAGCGCATGCACAAATTTCCTTTTCATTTGTTCCTCTTCTGTCTATAGGTTGAAAGCGCGCAGTCCCAAGGCAAGGGCGGGACGAAAGGATGATAGATCAGAGCTGTAACGCCCCTGGAGCTTTGAGGATGAGGAGTAGCCCATCCGAGAGGAAGCGCTCAACGAGACTGTGTTTCATGCAGAGCCTCCCGCCATAGACGAGGCGTGAGCGGTCAAGAAGCGTCGCTCCATCAGGAAGGAGCATCTGCCCCTCATTGACTTCCCTCCGTAGCCCCCGAGGGCAGGAAGGCCCTCGGAGTGGGTAAAGATAGTTTCTTGCCCTATCCGAGAGAAGCGGCGACATATAGCCCAGCTGAAGAAGCATACTCACGCATCGGCACGTCATGGTCACGATACGCCAGTCATGCTGCACTCATATTCCGCCAAGAGGAAGGCATAGCTAGCTCGCTTTGAGTGCTTCGTGCACTGACACACCAGCGCCCCACCGCTCTTTGCAAAATACGCTCTCTCTCCTTGATAAGTGGCACAGGCGCGATGAGCCCTATCCCTTATGTTGCTTCGGGATGAGTCAGCTGTGCCTTTACCGAGAAGAACCACACACTGGCACAAGCGAGGAGTAAACACGCCTTTCACATGCTTGCCAGCTTGAGTTGAGGCTTATCAATATCCTGGCGAGAAGAAGGTCTTTCACTCCTTCGAGGTAGAAAGCAAGCGTGCGTCCGCCCCTCGTTCGTAAAGCCTTACACCTCAAGCCGTTTGTCGGAGAGGTAAACTGCTCAAAGCGCGAAGACCGTGCGCTCGTACCCTTTCTGCTCGCACCCGAAGTCACCTCGTGGTAGGCCTTCCGTGGCGGGTTGGCAGGACCTGCTCCTGTGGCTACTGCACGTCGATGCCACCTTCTTATCGACGACCTTGAAGCTGATGAAGTCTACCGAGTAAGGGAGGTTCGTCTCATTGTCGATGCGGGTATGGTGGTGGAAGAAGCCATTGTGCGCATAGAGAGCGCGAAGGAGGAAGCGTATCCCAAACTGGCGCACCCGATGATGCTGGACCGTCACGCGTGGATCATTTCTGATGGATGGTCTTCATCATCAGCTTTACCAAGATGGGCGACTCACTCGGATCCTGAAGGTAGATGCTCGGCACGATTGCTCGGTAGCCTACCCTCCATCGCCTTGACAAGAAGTCCGCCATCTCGACGCGCGCGCTGAGCTTCTCAGGGAACCTTTTCGGCATACTTCCACATTGAAAGCATAGCACATGAGCCATCCTCACAGATAACACCATCCGCCGCTCGTCTCCGTCCTCAGTTAGCACGGCGACTTTGAGACGCAGGACGTTCTCCGCATCCTCCGCTTTCCTGCGGTGATGAGCTTTGTTGCTCCTGGAGGTCTACGTAGCGGATAGCGGAGAAGATCAGGTGCGAGGTCTTGTCAAAGCTGTGACCCTCAAGACCATGAGCGCAGGACCACGCCCCGCGATGGTCTTGCCCATCCCTTGCATGAGATCGCAGTGAAAGCGGACGATAGCTCAAGCCAAGGAAGCAGACCATCAGAGTCACGTAGTCGAGGCAAGGGCGGTAGTCATACTCGCCCTTCCGAAGGAGCAGGGCCAGGAAAGAATCCATTGCTTCATTGTTATAGTGCTTTGCTGTTTACTGACTGAAACTAAAAGAGACGATAGCCACCTTTTGAGGGGTAGCTTAGAGAGTGCGGAGCTTCTTCTGAAGAGCTGGCTTGCACCCTGCATCACGCCAATGAGCTGCCTCGGAGGATGATCATGATCTTTTGCCGAACTCACCAAAGGTGAAGGAAGTGCCTACCGAGCCTCCTATGTTCGCTCATCTCCTTCAGCAGAAGCCTTGCTCGCTGCCCGGATATAGATCCTCCCTGCCCGCATCAAGATCATAGGTACCGAGCAGCGAGCGATAAATCCGCCCACCGATCTCAAGACTCTTGACGAGGAGATGCAAGCGATTCGAGCTTAGCCAGAGCTATCAGCAAGCTCTCGTCGTGGGATACGTAGCTCGCCGATGTGGGCGGACCCCCAGAGGCGTAGTGCACGTCGTCCCACCTCTCGTAGTATCGTCGGTATGATCCAGAGCCACCACGGTGCAGGGTATTACGCTGGACAGAAGTGAGGGTTTTGAGCAGGCCGGTAGGAAAGGCCTCAGATGACGCACCTTACTCCAAGCCACTCCTCCATAAGGTTGAGATCACCACGGGCTGGAGGCCAGCCTAGAGACCATTACGCTCGCTCTGCAAGGATCCTCCATCCTGGGACATTTGAGAGCGCTACTCGCTAGCCTGGCTCTACGAGATGGTAGCCGCTCTTCTGCTCAGAAGAAGGAGGCTTTGGCTGGAGCTCCGCCCTTGGGAAGGTAGCTTGGGATACCATCTGATAGCTTCGCTCCATCAGGCGGAGCTGCTTTCCTCCCTCATCATCTTCTTCGCTCTCTTTCTTGCACCCAGAGCTTCACGGACATCTTCGTTCTCAGCCTCGCAAAGCATCACGCCTCTTTCCGCATTAGGGTCCGTGGCATAGCGTTCGCAAGAGACGCTTATTCTCCTCATAGCGCTGGAGGGTACTCAATGTATACCTTCGTTGAGGAAAGTACCGCCCCCTGCCTCAGTGCATCAAGGGAGGCGGTTTACTCGCAAGTAATCCGAGAGCGCTCCAATCTCAGCTTGCGTCTCCACCTCTGAAGCCGACTTGTCGCTGTCTCATAGCTCTTGAGCTGAGCATCGGTGAGCTGGCGCACTGTTGCCTCAGGATATTCATATGCTGGAGCCCCTCTTGCTCTGCGGCTTTATCGCCTTATCCGAGGGCGCAAAGATGAGACCAAAGGGAGAGGCGCGAGAGAGCCCTAGGACCGCAAGACCAGCGCCTCACGGGCAAGCTCCTTGCTGCTATTTTATCCATAGTGTGCTATCGTTTGATGAGTAATTTTCGAGAGTCCACGCCCGAGGCCATCCAGCCGAGAAGGACGAGAGAGGGACATCCAGATGCTGATACTAGGGATTAGGAGGCTGCGCAAAGCCGCCTTCCGAGGAAGAAGGCCCTGGGCTATCATAGTAAGGGAGCAGGCTAGGTAGGCGCATTGATACCGTGGACCACGTATCGACGAGCCTTGGGACTAAGCCGATCACAGTAAGCCCCGAGGCCAGTAGTGCGCTTTGAGATAGTAGCGATAGAGGAAAGCGAGTAGAGCGTGGTCTTTAGCGTTTTATAGCTCCGCAGATCTTGGTTCTCACGTGCACAGAGGAAGTGCTCATCAGAAAGCCCTGTGGGTTATCATCCGAACGAACCGAATTCTGCAGCGTGCAGCTCGTCACCAGGCTTCGCTCGGTGACATTACTCTGTCTTAAGATGAACTGCCTGCGTAGGTCGTCACCTCATAAAGGATAGCTCTCAAAGTTGCAGTGGATCGAGTCGATTACAATACGCTGATTGACATTGCCGAGATCGCCCGTGCTGCCCTACTCCCGCTAGGGTCCTTGCTAATAATCGAAGGCTGATTTTATCACGAGGGGCGAGCCGAGGGTCATATTCTCCTCGATGGCATCCTTGTCGGGGGCGATGCTGAGAATAGCTCGTGAAAGCGACGACTGACTCCCCTAGCCTCCACAGGGCGATTGCAGGCATCTTGACCTGATGCATACAGGACTACCTTGATCTAGACGTCGATCTTCTCTGCGCTGCCTTTCGGCAAAGCGGTAGGAACTATAGAGGGCATAGCCACAGACTCCAGCACAGAGCAAGGCAAAGAGGAGGATGTAGAGACGGATCTGACGGAATGCCGTCTCGATATTCTTCTAATGATTGGAATTCCATAGTGTATACTTCTCTCTGGTGTTACTAGCCTTTGATTAAAGCACCCTGATGCGACCTCCAAGATTGCCTATGCTGGCACCTGCTCCCTGCAGTGCTGCTTTACTACCTGCATAAGCCCCCTGCATCCCTCGCTGAGCCACCTGATTGACATTGCGCCCATAGGAGCCGATACCGCCTCCGGCTAATAATCCACCCAGCAACCGTAGGTACACAAGTAGCCCACAATGCCAATGATAGAGAAGACGATGTAATACCACGAGCCTGAGTCAGGCAGGTAGTTGGGATCGCTCAGGGGCGGAGATGTCCTTCTGAATCATCAAGACCTGGATCTTCGTAAGCAGAGCCGTAAGGATAGAGCTGGCGGGCAGAGATAAAGCCGAGATATGGCGAGAGAACCACGCTATCAAGGGGCCCGACAATCCATCCCACACAGCAATACCAAAGACCACAGAAATTTTGGGATGGAGGACGATCAAATGAAGGTGCGTAGCGTATCGATGATCAAGCCGGCGGCGTGAAAAGGAGCCTCCATCAGATCGGCGAGATCAGGTTCATGTACCACTGCTTCGTCTGATACGCTGCGCGCTCAGCATACATCGCGATAGTAATGGCATCCTCGGGTACGATACGTTTCCACATCTCCTCGATCTTCTGATCGAACTTCTCGATGGAGACCAAGGGTAAGCAGTCCCAGGATTACGGAGATGGGCTTCTTCCTTGAGCTTATCTCGCTTGGTAAGTAAGCTCAGCAAGCGTCCTCCTGCATGGACCATGAGACTCCGTTCCTGCACGATGGGAGATGGGGCAGGTATTCATCGTCCCAAGAACCACCGTAGGGAAGAGCGTGATGCAGAAGCCAAGGACAAAGGGACGAAGGAGGATAGACATCCACAGGCTCTGCAGCGAGCGAAGGACCATACTCGAAGTCATATGAAGAGCGCTGAAGTGGCAACACCTTTGGCAATCCCGTCATCTCGCCTGCCAGGGTAGCATCTCCTGATAGGTCGAGCGGAGCAGCTCGTGCAAACTCGTAAAGTCCATAAGCCCCTTCCCTACCAGTGACGACTTACATCACTGCCATACAGACTACGAACAGCTGGAGAGATCCCCCTTAGCTCAGGCGCACATAGCTGACCGAGGATGTTCTTCTGTGTGTAGTGCACGAGCGAAACGATACTCTGGGAGCGTCGTATAGATGCGATCGATCATCTGCATGCCCGTTCACTGTCATTCATCGAGAGACATTGCTCCCTGCATCAGACTTGAGTTCGTGAGGCTCTCCCACTTTGCTCCAGAAGCTTCGTATAGCCGGAGCGATGGCAGCCAGCTCGGAGGTCTGAAGTTCTTATCCTGTAGCAGCGCTTGTGGGACTTGACATAGATCTCTGAGATCTCACTACCATCAAGACACACTCCTTTGACTCCAGGCATCCCCGATCAGATTATTGACCTTCTTCAGGGCATCGTAGTACTTCTTCGTGTCATTGTAGAGCTACTCAATCTCTTTGAAGCCAGACAACGTATTCTTGACGGTCTTACATGATGGCAATCTCTTTGACTGTGTGCAATGTACAGCAAAGTTAGATAGGATCCTCACCACCCACCGCGTAGAACCGTAGCGTGAAGCTCCATCCGAAGAAGCCATAAAGAGGTACTTCTTCATTGTTTCTGTTGTTTTGGCTGGTTAACTTCTGCCGTTTTTCTTGAGCAAGGAGCATATCGCGCCTCAATATCGCCCCAGGGACGAAAGCTCACTGCTGGAGCGCCCTCCAGCTATCTCGGTCTCCTCAGTTGTATAGGTGAGGTGCTCCTCAAGGGAAACCTCCGTGGCATAGACTGCCGACTGCATCCGCCTAAACCAATCCAGACCTCCTTGTAGAGGCGCTGGGGATCATTACTCTGATTGATGGAAAGGATTTGGCTCTTCTCCTTGTCCAGATAAGCCAAGCATCGCCTGTATGCCATCGAACTTGGTCGCGTACTTGCGCTGATCCAGAGGATCTTACAGTCCGAGTTGTTGATGATACTCTCCTTGACGATTGGCGACTGAATGATGTCGTCCACCTCCTCGTCACGACAATAGCCTCACCAGTAGCTTGCGCACCGTCTTGTAGAGGTACTTGATATAGTCCGCCATATTGGTAAGAAAGCAATCGCCTTCCATTGCCTCCTCGATGAGGATCATCTGTGCAGACCTACCCTTCAAGCGACGCTATCTTATTGATGAAGACTTCCATAATGATGATGGTCACCACAGGAAGAGATCTTTGTTGTCACTTTCACCTGGTCAATCTCAAAGACGATGGAAGCGCTTAGACAAAGAGATCGATATTCTTGTCCGAGTTCAGCAGGAAGTAGCGCCCTCCTCGGTAGTACTGCTGCGTCGTAAGCAGGTTATTGATATTGAAGTCGGAGAGCGTGACCTGGATCTCCGCTGCTTCATATCCTCTCGATATACATCTCTAAGTACTCATCGAAGGTGTTGAAGCAGGGTCAACACTTTGATGATCAGCCTCAGAAGCTCGATATAGGCATTGACCGCCGAGCCTGAATTCTCCTGCCTCCGTCTTAGTCCGTTCCTCAGAAGACTTCAGAGGGTAAGCAGTGGCGTACAGATGCTCGCGCTTCTCACATCGAAGACATAGTCATCGGTGTAGAATGGATTGAAAAGAGATGGGTCGCTCATCCGAGTAAGTGAAGTACACCCTCATCATCCCCTTGGTCTTGCGGTGTATGAGTTCGCATAAGCCTTGGTACAGAGTTACATGATCGACGAGCAAGACGTGGGCGCCCTGCTCATAGTACTGCGCACCATGTATGATTCGTGAAAAAGCTCTTGCCACTACCCGAGGGACCAGGGATGAATTTATTGCGGTTGGTGATGATGCCCTTCTTCATCGGAAGGTCAGAGATATCTAGATGAATTGGCTTCCCAGACAGGCGGTCAGCCATCTTGATACAAAAGGAAGAGCGAATCCTTATAGTTCGTCTCTAGTAGTGAAGAAGCAAAGGCTGGCTCGATGAAGGTGTAGAAACTCTCCTCCGAGGGAAGTCTGCAGCATTCCCTGGAATGCCTGCCCAGTAGAGCGTCGCCGTATCGATGGTATTGTGCCTTGGCTTACACTCCATCAGAGCCAGCAGGCCAACATCGTTCTTGATCTGGCGGAGCTGATCTAGCTCACTACTCCACGCTAGCACATTGAGTGAGCGCGAATAGAGGTCAAGCCCTGAGGTGGGCTATATTGAGGTACTCCTGTATCCACTCCTCGTTGATCTGATTGCTTCGACTATAGCGTGCCAAGAGTGCGTGTTTCTCGCCTGCTTCTCAAAGCGCTCAAGGGTTGCATCACTATCCTCAATGAAGAGGTACTGATTGTAGATATGGTTGCAGGAAAGGAGCAAGCTCACTGGCGAGGCAAAGCTCAGACGGCAGTCGCTGCGATCTGTGGATAGCCGCTCATAGCAGTATCGGTACTGACACGCGTCGGGAGATCCTCCGTATCACTAAGCGTATGTAAGCAAAGTCGGTGATCTCCGACGCGGACAAGGTCCCTCCGAGCTGAATATCTTCAAGCGAAGCGTACCCTCTTCCGAGAGGCTGAAGTAGCGATCTAAAAGCCCTGGTCTGTCTGCCGTCCTGAGCTCATCCTCCGTCATACGCTCCAGACGAAGGAGCAGCGTGTCATTGATGATGCGCTCAAACTGGTCCACCGCCTCCAGCGAACTTGATGACGGCTTCTTTATCCTCGATCTCCTTCGGGACAAGACGCCCTCGGCGGAGCGCAGAGAAGTTGCTCTGCAGAGCCATACGTATTCTATTACTCTTCGTTAGGGAAGAGATAGACCGAGTGCTTGAGATAAGGACGCTCATTGAGTGGCGCTCCGAGGAGCGTGCAAAGCTAAGCTCTCCTCTGAGAGCCTACCCTGATACTCCTCGCTGATGAGACCAGTCTTGCTTATGTACGATGCTGAGTTAGGAAGCACCTTTGATGGTACTTATGCCATTGCAGAGTGCATCGCTTCATACTCCGCCGAGGTCACGGTGAAGAGACTCAGGTAGCTCCACACGAAAGGCTACCGTGATATCGGCATCCTTACTGATCAAAGCAGCCTTGCTCAACAGCAAGCAGAGGAACTTGTATCCAAGCTACAGGTCTTGCTCTTGTGTCTCATCTTCTGAATGATTTGAGCCAGTGAAATAAGTGTAGGACGCTACGGCGATGAGCTAGAGTAGCAGGATGAGAGCGTAGTGCCCTCACTTCATCAGTCCATACTCACCATACTTGCGGTTCATAGGAAGGTTTTGCCACACTAGAAATGAGGCACCCAATACGCCTATGCCGAGGCAGAGCAGCTGACTGACGCCAGGAGGTAGGCGACCACTACGATGAAGGTCGCCAGCAAGCCTCCAGCAAAGAGGAAGAGGTACTGCGCTTTCAGCCCCTTAAACTCTACCGTGCGTCCCTACGCCTTTATTGATTTCCCAGCTGGTACTAGCCACAGGAAGAAGGAACGCAGGATCGTGGCCGCCACGATGAGGAAGATACAGGCACCAAACCAAAGAAGTAGCTGTCTTACTTGTATCTGGGTCAGCCGAGGAGAACTTGTTGTAGACCTTGATGCTCCCCGATGAGATTTCCTACCACAGCTCCGATGGCAGATCAGTTTCGTGCCTGGATCAAAGTAGCTCGTCACCATCTTAGTCGCTTCGTTGATACCTGCCATACCATTGCCTTGGGCATCCGCTACAGCAGTGCAAGGAAGAGGGCAAGTAGCAGGAGAGAAAGTTTCTTTGTGTTCATATTCTAGGATCGTGAATGATTGCTATCACAGAATCACAGGTAATAGTCGAGTCCTTGCGTACGTCGGCTCTAGTTTCTTGACTTGGAGGAAGCGGTGCGTCCTCTTCCGTCTCAGAACTCCGCCTCGCGGATAGCCTGAAGGAGCTTCTTGTGTACAGCTTCCTGCCTCAGGAGCTCCGCTGGTACTGCGCTAAGAGGTCCGTGACCCGAAGACTTTGGAGCGACGAGGGAGACCGTATCAGGGGGCTTCTTCATCAAGAAGATCATCCCGACATGCTCCACTGACTTAGGCGAAGGGAGGTCACGGGAAAGAACGCTCGTGAAGTGAGACTCAGCGCTGCTATCAGCTTCCCACTCAGCTCCTCTCGAAGGACTTCCTCCTCATCGATCACCTCCATTGTGTAGTCCACATCCAGCTCTTCATCTTCGAGTGCTCAGCTTCGACGTTCAGACATCGTGGTAGGTTCTTCGCCTTCCTCCTCAGCGGTTTTGCTCCCGCAAAAAGTAGGCGCATTCATATTCGATTCTTCTGCCAGAAGACACGGGAAAGGGAGGGATAATATGGGTAGTCAAGCCCTACTCTTAGCAACCAGCTCGTGTGCTTCTTCCTCACGCTGCCGGGGTTCTTGTCGCTGGCTTATCCTCTGACAGGATAAGCTCCTCCACTGCTCATAGCTGTAGGCTATACCAAGATAAAGCCACACAATGCCCAAGCAACAGGAGCGCTGAGAGCAGTATCGTCGTCATCATAAAGGGATCGTCGTTTTACGCCGCTGCTTAGCACTGGCTTGGTTGAGGGAGTTCGCGAGTGAACTCTGAGAGTCGCTCACGGATGATGTTGTCGATATAGCTCACCATAGACACACGCTCGTGGAGGTCTTGCAAGACACTGCGGAGGATCTCCAGCGTCTCGGCATTCATCGTAAAGGAGGTCTTCTCGCGGATACGTAAAGGGACAAAAGTACCTCCCTACGGTATTCCTCGATCGTGGAGACCTCCTCTAAAGGTCTTAAAAGCTGCTACTTGCATCGGGGGCGCCAGTAGCACCGTCTTCTCTGGCACACTTCGCTCCTCATCTATCGAATCAAAGTCTGCTGCAGCGGACGAAGGACCTTGGAGCGCTCCATCCTCTGCCATCTCTTGGAGCTTAGCATCCAAGCGCCGGCGCTTCTCTTCAATCGTCGCCATCGGTCGTCGGTGTGGGGAGCTGGAGAGCGCTGAGAAGCCACCCTGCTAGTTCATCGATGTTCGTCCCCGACCGAAGGGCTTTGTTAGGCGGAGGTAAGTCGAGCGGAAGATCCCACGCGCCCGTGACATCGACAGCTCGCTGAGAAGCGATGTGCCATATAATCAGGAAGGGACGAGCGTAAGACCCTCCTCCTGGATATGCTGTGTAATGCGTGACAAGCGTGCGCACCCGACGATCAACCTTATTCCACAGAAGCCAGATATCCTTAATCCGAGCCGTCTGCATCGAGACACCTAAGTCCTGGATACTCTTAGCATAGCTCAAGCAAGCAACCATCGACTGGATATCAGGCTCCAGGGGGCGGGAGGATATGAATCCATCTCCGGCGAGAACTCAAGAAGCTCCCTCGTCCCCGCACGACCAGGGAAGTCAAAGACAACCAACTGGTAGCCTTCCTCGGGGTGCTTCATGACGAGAGCTTCCGCTTGAGCAAGTGCCTCCTGGTAGCGTGCTTTGATGATGCGGTAGAGCGACGCTGGAGCTTATGGAAGTAAGCCTGCATATAAGTCGTCAGAGCTGGATCCTTCCTATAGTCCCCTTCTCTCGCTCACGGGCTTGAAGAAGGAGTCCTGAGTCGATCACAGTCCACGACAAAGGCGAGATACCCTCCTCATAGTAGAGCATACTACTGAGGATCTCGGCTAGGGTACTCTTACCCACCGCCCCTTCGTGAGGAGAAACCGAGATATAAAGGTCGAGGTCGAGAACTTTGCATATCAAGCGATTAAGGACTGAACTAATTACCATAACGAGGCGAGACAATAAGCGGGAGATCCTTAAGCTATCGCGAGGACTGCATCTCGAGATGTCGAGATCTCGAGATATTAATTAATCGATATCTCAGAGCGCTCCATCGCTCGCTCTGACTCAAAGTAAGAGCTTAATTTCACCCCCTTCTGGGAGTCAAGGAAGAGGCAGGAAAAGACAAGGATAAAGTCGGGCACACACTTATAGTAAGCCACTTACATCGAGGGCGTAACTTTGCAGTGGAATGAAGCATCGTCTAACATGACCAAAGGAGACAGCCCCCCAAAGGGCTGGATACTTCATCTCAATCAACTCTTTCTACTGGCAAGGTGTGTCTTTGTCCGACAAACTCCGTTTTTGCCGACAAAGACCCTTGCCCCAGAGGGAAGAGAATCACCCGAGTCGTAATTACACACCAAGAGTTATGAGCGAAAGGATTGAACGCTGGGACCGATGGGATACCCGACTGCCCAGCACCAAAGACCAAGAGAAAGTGATCGCCCTCTTCCATAAATCAGAAGCCAAAACGAAGTCAGACTTCGTACGAGCTCGCCTCCTTGACGAGAGTTTTAAGATCATCACCGTAGATAAATCCGCCGTCGAGTACTACCGGAAACTCTCCCAGCTGACTACCCAAATACATAAGATCAGCATCCCTCTATAACCAAACAGTGAAGGCTATCAATAGCTACCACTCGGTCAAGGCAGCAGGTAATGCTTCAACGGTTTAGAGCTGTTCTCCCAGCAAATAATCACCCTCGAGCAGCAAGCTATCAGCCTAACCCTAGACTACCGAAAGCGATGATTGCTAAGATCTCAAGCTCGGAAAATCTAGCTAGAGCCCTCGGCTACAACTTCAAAAAGGTAGTATCTGGGGACGCGAGTGTTCTCCTGGCTGAGGGCTTGTATGCCAATCCTGAAGGTGGCTATACCGTGGAAGAAGTGCTTAGCGATATGCAGGCAGCTATTCTAAGAAGTGTCGCACGAAGAATGTGGTCTTCCATTGCTCAGCTTAATCCGCACCCAGACGAAAAAGCTATCCGATGAACAGCTTACACAAATCGCCCAGGGAGTATATGCAGGGCACTCGGCTATGGCGAGCAGCCCTACATCGTCTTTAAGCATAACGACATCGAGCGAGAGCGCATCCACATCGTATCACTCCGTGTCAATAGCGATGGAGAAGATTAACGACAAGTTTGAGAACAGACGCAGCAAACGAATCACCGATCACTTGGAGCGTAAGTATGGACTAATCCCCAGCACTCCCAGTAAGGAGCAGAAGACAAATTCCCCTACCTCCCTAAGAAAACTTAACCTCGGATAATATCCGAAGTGAAATCAGCAAACGTTGCGTGGGGTCTTAGCAGCTACCACTTCTGCTCCTTAGGTGAATTCAAAGGTCCATTCTAGGAGTCTACCAGCTGACTATCGAAGAGGTTAAGAACACCTACCGAGGCAGAGAATACAATGGTCTCGTCTACGCCCCTGCAGGCAAGGCGGGCAATAAGCTCTGCCCGCCCCTGCACGCCTCTAAGATTGGAGAGGCGTAGGATACACTGCCTCCAGCACAAAAATGAGACAGTCCAAGCAAAGATTAAGCCCTTCCTCCCTGGGATACGCCTGCGTGTACTGGTATCGTACGCACCTCCCCAGACGGAAGAAGAACTCTTATGCAAGCTTAGGAAGAGCGGGCCACGCCCCTCATTCGTAAAAAGTGAGGGCGGACGTATCTATGGTATCACCTTCATCGATGACACCCTTGGTATAGCACTCAATGGCTCGCGCCTAGGAAAGGGATATGTCGCCAACCGGTTTGAAGCCCTACTTCTCAGCTCCTGAGGCTGAATCGCTTCTTAGATAGAAAAGCTCTATGGTACTTATCATCCCCTGGGAGTACCCCAAGGACCTCGCCCACAGTATTCCCTCCTCGCGGAGGAAAGTGATAACCCCGATGGGTCGGTATTAGACGAACTTATCGGAGATCTTCCTCTTACAACTGGTAACGACGATTGGAAGGAAGCAAGCTGGCAACGCAAGCTCCGTAGAGCGACATCAGCTTAGGCTCAAGAAGAAAAAGGCTGAACAAACCAACCTCCCTATTCTAACTTTCACAAGATTATAGCTATGGCACAAGAAGACGACCTCAGAGCCTCGGGAAAATCGTGACTTACGAGAGCGCTCTCCGTGATATTCCTCCTTATCAATGCGTATTGGTTCTGCTAGAGCCTTCCTTACCTGGGGCTTCACACTTGCTATCGTGGACAAGATTCTTATGAACTTCCAGCGAACGACCAGCCTCTTCTCATCCATCCTCTGGACGAAACTCTTCTGCCTCGTCTTCCCTCACTTTCTATCCTGTCTCTAGGGACCAAGGGCGTCAAGAGGGAGACCATTACTTTAGTAAAGATTTGGGCAGTGCTTACTGTAGGCTTTGTTCTCTTCTTTCTGAACTGGTGGCTGTTAGCTTTTGCCTATCGGCAAGGTGGGGGTGCCCTCGCTCTACATCTTTACCCTCTCCGTGGGGTATATCTCGCCTCCTCGTGGCTGGTGTGTGGATGAGTCGCCTGCTCAAGAACAACCTCATGGACGACGTCTTCAACCTCGAGAATGAGAGCTTCAGTGCAGGAGACACGCCTCGCGGAGAACGAATACTCTGTCAACCTACCTACCCGATTCTACTACAAAAAGCAGTATGGCACAAGGGATGGATCAACATTGTTAATCCCTTCCGTGCATCCATGGTACTCGGAACCCCTGGCTCAGGGAAGTCCTTCGCTATAGTCAATAATTACATCAAACAGCAGATCGAGAAGGGATTCGCCGTATGCATCTACGATTACAAGTTCCCCTAGACCTCTCGGAGATCGCCTACAACCATCTCTTGAGGCACCTCGATGCCTATGAGGTGAAGCCCCAGTTCTTCGTCATCAACTTCGACGACCCGCGCAAGTCGCATCGCTGTAATCCCATCAACCCCGCCTTCGCGACGGACATCTCCGATGCCTCACGAGTCCGCCTACACCATCATGCTGAACCTGAACCGGGCATGGATACAGAAGCAGGGAGACTTCTTCGTAGAGTCACCCATCATCTTGCTGGCTACATCATCTGGTTCCTCAAGATCTACCAGGAGGCAGGGTACTGCTACCTTCCCCCATTGCCATCGAGTTCCTCAACCGACCCTACGCCCTAAATCTTCCCCATCCTCACCCCGCCTACGATGAGCTCGCTAACTACTCTATCCCCTTTATGGATGCCTGGGAAGGCGGAGGCACAAGACCAGCTCCAGGACAGATCGCCTGGGCAAAGATCCTCTCTCTCGTATGATCTCCCCTGCACTCTACTGGGTAGCGACTGGCGATGACTTCCCTCGACATCAATAACCCACGTGAACCCAAGGTCCTCGTTGTAGGCAACAACCCTGATCGACAGAACATCTACTCTGCGGCTCTTGGCTTGTATAATTCTCGCATCGTGAAGCTCATCAACAAGAAGAAGCAGCTTAAGTCCTCCGTCATCATCGACGAGCTACCAACCATCTACTTCCGCATGGTATGGATAACCTCATAGCAACAGCTCGCTCCAACAAGGTCGCTGTATGTTTAGGCTTTCAGGACTTCTCACAGCTCACACGTGATTATGGCGATAAGGAGAGCAAGGTGATTCAGAACACCGTGGGAAACGTCTTCAGCGGTCAGGTCGTGGGTGAGACAGCCAAGACCCTCTCCGAACGCTTCGGGAAGGTCCTACAGCAACGGCAGTCCATGACCATCAATAGAAACGATAAATCTACCTCGATCTCCACACAGCTCGATAGCCTGATACCGGTACAGCAAGATTAGTAACCTTACGCAGGGGATGTTCGTCGGTAGTATCTGACAACTTCGATGAGCGCATTGAGCAGAAGATCTTCCACGCTGAGATTGTCGTCGATGTCGCGAAGGTATCAGCCGAAGCCAAGGCTTACCAACCTATCCCCATCATCGCGGAGTTCCTTAACGAAGATGGCTCCGATAGTCTCAGCGAGACTATCGAAGCCAACAACAAATGTGTGAAACAGGATATCCTAAGCCTTGTCGAAAGCGAGATCGAGCGAATTAAGAATGATCCCAAGCTTAAGCATCTGATTAAGGAGTAGACGTTATTCCCTCAAAGAAGTTAGATAAAACGAACTGATCTATCTCGGGAAGATCGGCAATCTCAATAATTTTTCTTCTCTCCGATCGATTTGAATTCATTCAAAACCTCATTGATTGAAATATCAGTTCTTTCCAAGTCTAGTATTCCCGTATTTTGAATCTTACGACTTAGCATTCTGGGCAGACCAAACTCCTCCAAGACAAACACTAGAGGAGGAAGAAATGCATTTGAAGCCTTAACTATGAAGAGGTGATATATCTACATTTGAAGGTAACACTCTTTTTTTGCCAAAGCATTGATATTATGAAGTAATGAAATGAAATCGAAACTCACCATTCTCTCAAGTCAAAATACTCCTCAATCCCAATGCCATCAACAGCGACTTCATCCAAGATTTCTGGAATTGATTGAGTCCAGCTTCTAGAAAGAGCTTGAATAAAATGTACGATGGTTCTATCCTGTCTATCGAAGTACTTCACCTTCCTTAAAAAGAGGCATCATAAGATACAGTGGGTAGGCCCATCTCTGAGGAGTCGGGTCTAACAACCCACGAAGCTTCCTAGACCATTCATCAGGACGCTTCTTCATCTCTTCAACGATATCTTCCAATACTGACTTAGAGACACCATAGGAAGCTATCTCCTTCATAATTTTACGATATTCACCCGGTACTAAGAGGCATCCATCTCCTCCTCATTCTGCTTTATTCTTGCAATTTGTTCAGCTGTAAGTTGGTCCGAGTAATCTTGCGGATCGATTCTTTCTAAAAGGACATCTGGGTAATCAAGCTCTAAGCAAGGGAATGTTTCTTGAGGGGGTGCCTCCAAAAGATACACCTCTCCTACAAAATGCTTGAACATACGTCCACTTCTTCCAACTATATTCTTGTACGTGAAGTAGTCGTACTTAGTGTTTGAATTCTTATTAGACCATACAATTACATTCCTTGCAGAAGTGTTTACACCTTCAATTAAAGAAGACGTAGATACAAGATTTTTCAGGCCTACCTCTTGCTCAAATAACTTAATTTGTATTTGAGCCAAAGCCCTATGTAACCGTCCACTATGGATCCCGACACCTCTTCTCACAAGATGAGCAAGCACATAACTCTCCCCATAATGTTCCTCAAGCCACAGAGCAAATAGGTCAAGAAAATCGCAGGTATCCATACCAATATCAAACTCGAGAATCTTCTCTGCGACCTTCTGAAGGCTTGAATGAGAATTCACATATATGAGAGACTTTCCTTCCACAGTCTCTAGTATACGTTTTAAGTGTGCAAACTTCTGAGTTTCCTTTTCCTTTTTATCTCCAGATATACTATCATACGTCTTTTCAACGTGCGTATATACTGTATTGAAATCTACCTTCATAAAAACGCATTCCTGATGTAAGTGGACTACCCTTTAGTTCCGAGATATTAGGAGCAAGAAAGTATTTCTGAGAAGCCTTTCTCCCTAGAAGAGAAATAGCTTCGATTAATTGTGCGGCACGAGGCTCCAAAGCATTAACGTTCCCACGCATCGTCCCTGCTTTATAGAATTCATCTACAATAAGGAGATCAATACGCTCAATCTCATCTGCATACATAAGAGCCCGTTCTTGAGGAAAAACAAATAGATTCTTCTCCCCCAGCTCCTCCCCTGTTGTTGTAATCACCTTATAATTTTCCCCAAACTTCCGATATAGCCGTCTTCTTGTTTCATCTGTCAGTGCTAATGTAGGAACTATGATGACAACATTATTAGGCTCTCATCGCAATAAATGCATCTATAATGAAGCTCTTCCCAAAGCTTGTAGGAGCACTAATTGCTAAATTTTTCTCCACTCAGAAGGGCAGCTAGGACTGCTGATTGTTCTCGGTGAAGAGTTATTTCACTTCCACATCCAGCATCAACCTTAAATGCTTCCACAACAAATCGTTCTTGCCAATCTGAAGTTGTGGTATCTATGTAGAGATATAATCCGACTTCTCTTATTAGATGATTGACTAAGGGGGTATATTCAATCTGATTATCCTTCAGCTCTTGAAGCAAAATAATCATGGCATCTCGCGCCTCCTTCTCCTTCCCGTGAAGTAGGAGTTCATTAATCCGCTTGCAATTGTCAAAAAATGTCTCCCATAAGAATAGCTTAATCTTCTCTTAGAGCCTTCTGCAAAATCATAAAATTGCTTTACCATGGTCCTTATTAGGGTACCGGAAAGAGGATCAAATGAAATGCAATATGCTCGTAACCTGGCACATTAACGCATCCCCTATTGAGCCTCCTAAAAAAAACTTGTGCTTTTGTTTCATAGAACGACTTCATCTCATCACAGTACTCTTCGGTCATTTGACTATGTCTTGCCGTAATTTGGCATTCATGCTAATAACAAGATAGGGATATGCAAAATGGGCTTTATCCTATCAAGAGAGGTATCCGAACTTAACATCGTACTTATCCTATTATACAGTTCTCTGTCGGCTACGAGCTTCTCTAAATCACTCATTGATGTAACAAGGCTATTCTCTTTGCGCAGTTTATCATCTGAAATCGTATCCTTGACCGAAGATATTGCGGAAGTGATAGCCTCGTCCAAGTCTACATAGAATTTAGCTTCGCCATACCACAAAGAAAAAGTCCTATCATTTTCAATAACGATGTGGACACTGTCTGCGCCCTTTGCAGTATCCCGAGTATTCTGCTTGTAGTAGATTTTGGGGACCACAGGAAGAGCCTTATAGTGACTACGCATTACTCCATACAAGAGGATTTCGGCCAACTCACTACCTAGTCCAGAAGTACTTTTTTCTAGTTCATCAGAAATGCGCAAATTCTTAGCAGCCTTACTCATGGTCGACATTGGCGAAGTAGGCAACTTATCGCGTTCCATCTTTGAGAGAGCTGTCTCGCAAAGGCTATCAAGAACGAACCTCACGAAATGCCTATATCTCCACTCATTGCTCTCGAAATCGTTCAGATAGCTCAATAGAAACTTTTTTCCAGGGAGAAAACCTCCAAGTATATTATCAATTATTAAGGTAAACTTAGTCTTCATCATTTAAGTTCGGATTGACATTTATCCTACCAGTATAGTTTTCCGATGGCTAAGACTTCAATAGTCCAACTCAGCAAGTAGCTTTGTTATCATATTTACGTACTAGCTATAGCTGTATCATCATCAAAAGAGGCATAGTCACACAACTCTCCAGGGGCCCTTTGCTACGTTTTTTTGAGAGCCATATTGAACCCTCAAGACTTCATTTTAGGCAACATTCCAATAAAGCCACTTTCTGTACGGTCATTTAACTTCTTCTGGATAGCTTCGACTCATGTAATCCAATCCAACCCATTCTAAAGGTCAGCTTCTTCTCTCCAGGGAACGATGCCTCCCTTGCAATATGAATAAAACAAGGGAGACGTTACCGAGTCCTTTTTGATACAAATATACAACGTTACGTTCAAGGTATATTTAACTAAGAGTACAAGTTCCCAAACACAGCTCTTGAGTTCCCAGTTTTTCCAGCTGTTCCCCGCTTTTATAAGGCATTTAATCTACATATCAAACCAGCCCATATATTTGCCATACAGAACATTTTATATCGAATATTTGGCATCATTATGGACAACAATCACGTGGAGGACTACGTACTAGTCCTAGAGGACCACTAGAGGTCCAGAATGCATCCGAGGTAGGCAAACTCTCCATCATCTCGGACATCAACGAAGAGGGAGAAGCTCAAGACGACCTCCGCTGAAGTACCAATCAGAGTAGCTTCCTCAAGTTCAACAACTAAGATGGACTGCTGAAGAACTTGTGAAGAACTTCCTCAAGCAGTTCAACGACCCGACTCGCTTCGGTATAGTACAAGGTCCTTACTAGCAACGTCGAGCAAGGCGTGAGAGCCTTCGCTCCTCCTTGCAGAACCGGCACCATCCTGACTCCGAAGAGCTCATCAAATCACAGCAAGTGTCCTTTGAGACTTCCTTCCCGTACAGAAGCGCACCACTGCCATTGATCCCGAACAGATCGACTGGCGTATGCTTGAGACCTCGGTACTCAGTCGCGAGAGCTCGAAGCCAGTGGGCGCTCGAAAAGATGCTCTCCTGGCAGAAGAGTGACCTCCTCCCCATCGCAGTACCCTACGGCAATAGCTCGATCTACACCGAGGCACGCCTAGCGTTCCGCACCGACGATGATGGCAACATCGGTCTTGCCGTTAAACGTACCGTGCGCAAGGAGCCTCAGCATTTGACTTCTCATGGGCTACAAGTTCAGCCCGAGGATAAAGGCACGGCTCCTCAAGGCGAGCAACCTAAAGGCAAGACCATCGAAGTCGTCACCAAGCAGGGAGAGCGCTTCGACGCCTACGTATCCATCGACCAACAGACCAACAAGCTCCTTGCCTTACGTGCTGACCGAGTATCCATCCCCAAGGAGATCAAAGGGGTGACGCTCTCTGACCAGCAGTATAAAGACTTGTAGAGGAGAAAGGGATCTTCGTCGAGGTAGTATCCAACAACTTCGATGAGCGCATCGAGCAGAAGATCTTCTACGCTGAGATTGTCGTCGATGTCGTGAAGGTATCAGCCAAGCCAAGGTTTACCAACCTATCCCCATCATTGCGGGTTCGCTAGCGAAGATGGCTCCGATAGTCTCAGCGAGACCATCGAGCCAACTATAAGCGCGTGAAGCAAGAGATCCTAAGTCTTGTCGAAAGCGAGATCAGAGCGAATTAAGAATGATGCTAAGCTCAAACATCTGATCAAGGAGTAGGGCTTAACGGAAGAGAAGCCTCAGATTCCTAGGCAGTGCTCCACCACTCCGGATTATGTACCTCAGTGAGAGGAATAAAAATTATCTCAGTGCTACCTTGCACTTTGCTTGGATAAAAGCCTGTACGAGCGATATCATATCCCATTTTCATCTCTGGGACATTCAGCTCCTGAAGCGTTCAAGCCAGACTTTTTGCAGAAGGCATCTATGCCCAGAGCCATCAACTCAGCCTTTTCCTCTTCTCTGTTTAAATGTGGCATAGCTCTCAACTTTACATCTAGGAGGGCATCAACAGTCCTCCCGCACAATAAAGCCTCAGACTGGCAAAGAGCCTCGGAAAAACATCAGAAGTATCTCAGCATAGCGATAGTCTCCAAGCTGATTTACCCTTGGAGCAGAAAAGGCTATTCCTTCTCCAGCGAGCCAAAAGTAGGAGCAGGATTAAAGACTTCAAAAGATGGTCTGTGCCTTCCTGAACTTTTTAAAAAGGGTGAAAAACTGTCTATCTTTAGCTCTTATATCCTCCTCTGCATACAATGATTGTAGCAGCTTGCTTGGCTCGTAAGCATTAAAGGCAACAGTAGTCTTCACATTGCTCCAGCCCTTCGCCTTGCTAGGAAAAGAGAAAATAGACCTCGAACTACCATCTTTTGCCTGCCAAGTATGCAGGTACTCTTGAGCCATAGGGTTTTGACGCAACTTATTGTAGGCAGATAAATCTTCACTGGGACCATGTCCTACAAGTTGATACTTTCCGATGATGCTAAGATAGGTATCAAGATGGCGGTAGCTTCTGCCCACTTGTTTTCTCGCAGTGGCAACCCACTCATCTGGATATAAACTTCCGCCAAAAGAGCTCGAGCTATGAAAGCACTAACTCGAAGATTTATTCTCTATAAATGTCTTATGGGGTAAGCGAGCAATAGCATCTTGAAGATCTTTAATGACTAAAGAATAAAAGAGCTGCCTCTGTCCCAGATGTTGAGCTGGTACGAGTTGTGGGGTGAGCTCCAAAAGTTCTAAGTAGAGAAAAAAGCGATTAAGAACTAGAAAAACTTAGCCTCCCTTGTAGTCTCCCGCTCTTGGACATTCACAGATGGACTGTCATTTATGCGTGCTATAATGGTATCGGCTTTGCTCAATAGCATCGAAATAACTCGTGTATAGCTTCTTTGCTAAGCTCTTGGACTTTAGGGCTACTCACCTTCCCTTGATGTAGATCGGGATAATAGCCCTCACTAGCTTCACTCTCAATGAGTCTTGAGAGATAAACAGACCAAGCTAAGGGGAGACCTTTGTTGGCATCTGCCTCTAGGGCTATAGAAGGATAGCCAAGATGATACAAAGCTTCGACAGCAGCCTGAGCCTCCTCTATATTCTGATAGGCATTTTTGTGTCTGAGGATGTATCTCTCCTGGGAGTTGTTCTTTCTCACAAGCCCACAAAAGGCTACAAAAGATGACTAGACAAGAGTTTTTAAAGAATGTACTTATGTGCATAGGTGAATGATATCCTAGAATGAGAAACTATAGGCAATTTGACTCGTTATAGAGGATTTTGGGGCTGTCTGCAGGTTATGGAAAGAACGACCCTGATAAGACAAACTAGCATTTTAGGCTATGTCGCTTGAGGAACCGATAACTCGCTTGATAGCGGAGGTTGAATATGCTAGACCTGTAGTTCCCCTTCATCGCGCGTTTGATTATAAGATAATGTTAGTATACTCATCGCATCTTTCAAGAGGCGCTTGTTAAGATTAAGCGTGGGACCAAAAGTGAACATATTCTTACGAAGACATAGTTGTTACTCATTAACTCCAAAGTTTATAGCAAGCTTGAGTGCTGAAAAATCAACGCTATAGTTGCTGGATAGGTTAAGAAAGCGGTGAGCTTACCTGGCATAATATATCTTCCCTGTTTATCTGCGCCTTCTTGATAGCCTAAGCTTGCCGAGAGGCTATGGTTTTCTGCTTCCTCTGCTTGACCTGCCGAGTTCATTATTGAGGTCAAGACTGTTGTTCGAGCTGTACAAAGTTTCAGCGTATCAAAGATTCTCATAGGGCATCTGCTGATTGATGTCAGTCAAAACTAGATTTGATATTACGATGCCCTAAAGCTGATGCCGACGGCGATAGCGAAAAACGTTCACTGGGCGTAAAAGCCGATATTGGCTGAGACCTACAAAACGCTTGTTCTTTTCTTTCTTGTCGCCGGAGGTCATCTCGCTGTACCCCACCACTCAGTGCTAGGCTTAGTTTATCTGAGAAGAAGTTTCGACTATAATTGACTGTTAAATTCTCGTAGTCATTATTAAAGTAGTAAGCACCTAGAGTCTCGTAGTCTGGACTAATACGCTCATAAGCAAGACCGATATGATTACCCACTAGTTCATAGCTAAGCTCAGTCTTAAAAAGCGTGATAAGTTTGACGAGCATTAGTGCGGAGGTCTTGCTGCATCAGACTAGACCATACTCAAAGACCACTGCAGATCCTTGATGAGACTAAGACCTCCCTCGATACCCAATGCAAGGTTGGCTTTGGGACTAAAGTGAGAAACATCGGCATCAAAAGAGATAACACCAGCTTTATCTTTAGCCGTAAACACTGTACCTCCAATGAAGAACTTATCTCCATCATAGCGACTCTTGTGCGTAGCCCCAGCGCTCGTAGCTAGGTCTAATACTCGGCAACTCAGGATTGAAGTCAACCCGACGTAATAATCGACCACCCATCGCGGAGATTTGCCACTTCCAGGTTAGCTCTGGCCCCAACCCATAAAAGCTGATGCCCACTCATCGTATAAGGGCTAAAGGTCATCGACACATCGCCAATATGTGCCTTGATCCACTTATATGATGGGTGCAGGCTGAGACGATTAGGGAAAGAGATGGATAGCTGAAGTTAGAGCCGTAGTTGTTGAGATTAAAAGACAAGGGGATATTGAAGAACCATAAACGGAGATATTAACTGCCCACAGTCACTTGATAAGTAAAAGCTTTTGCCGTGCTTGCTGTGGCTTAGCAGAAAAGTAGGAGGCACTGGTCGAAATACTACCACTAATCTTGATCAGCTTCTTCTTCCGAGAGTTCATGACCTCCTCTATGTCCACATTCTGAGCCTTCAAGTTTGGCGAGATCACCAGCATAGCTATGGCTAAGAGTAAAGAAAAAGGCTATGGTGAAATATATCCTTGACGTACGTAGCATAAACATAATCTTATTCTCCTAGTCGTTTTTCTATCTTGACATCTGCAAGAATGTATGATTGAGCTCCAGCCTCCACAAAAGCCTTTGACTCTAATAATCCCCCTACAGTCATCAGAGGTTCTAAACAGGACGAAGTGCGGGGTCTGCCTTTGGTGAGTGCCTTCTGCAGGCTCCGCCCACTGAGTAAATCGTGAAAAGAGCCTGTGCATTATTTTAGAGCTTCAAAAGCTATCATTACTCACCAGGATACCCATAGCTGATGGGCTATTGATGAAGGTAGAGGCTATAGCATTGGGGGATCGCTGGGGAAAGCGTTAGCTCGTGCCTCAAGTGGAGAGAAGAAATAGCAATAATTGAATGAGGGAGTTCAACACAAAGAACCCGAAGTCAATACTTGCCCCCACATTCTCTTGTGCGATACGCTGAGAGGTTAACACGCCACCTAAGCGAGAGGAATAGAAGCAACCGATACTATTCTTAGCTTCGTTAATGCCAAACTTAAGGTCTTGCTGGAAGACCAGACCACTATTGGGCTTTATCGTTAATGTCTTCTCAACAACCTTGTCCTCCTTACCGTTGCTGGCAATCAGTCTAAGGCGATAAATACCAGCTAGCTCAAAACGCACCGAAGGGTGCTCAGCATGTAGCGTTATCTATCGCTGGCTCCCTCGCAAGACCAACGATAGCTTAGTCCTCCACTAGTTGGGTTCCGAGTCTGTAGCGTTAAAGGCGTCTCCCAGTCTTGAGTCTACGGCAATGGGGAACTCATAGTCGAAGTCTGCCTGCATAGCGGGCTGTAGCGTAAAAGCTTTTACTTTGCTCCTCATAACGACTACCATTGAAGACCTTGAGATGAATGCGATGTATGCCTCCATCTGCAAAAAGTAACAGCGGAGGGATATTGCTCTGTAGATGAGCTGGGGTTACCTCCCTCAAAAGTCCACTCATAGCGACTACCCCCCTCGGCTCTTATTGCTAATAGATACTACCCCTGGAGCAATATCATTGATAGCAATAGCATAGTCAAAGTCAATACTCATCGCAGAGTCCACACGGATAACTTGCTCGCTGATGCGCTCATCAACAGCATTCCATACACGTAAGCGAATCTTATGCTCACCCGCTTCTGTGAAGGTTACAGACTCGGGAGGCTCTATCCCTTGAGCTGGCTGGCACACCGCCCTCGAACGTCCACTCATACTCATCCGCACCATAGCTATTATTCTGTAGCTTGACCGTCACCGGAGAAGTCTTATCCTCTGCAATCGTAACCTCAAAGGACGAGGCGATGGGCACAGCCGTCTCCTTGAGGCAGGACGAGAGGAAAAGAAGCCCGACTGCTAATAGAAGACTCGGTAGTTGCTTAGTACTGATATTCACTGCTAATTATATTGCATTCAGTTGCTTAAACTTATGAGCTACTCGTCCTCGTCTAGGTCGAGAACATGTATATCGCTATGGTCGTGTTCAGTCTGAATCTCCACGTAGAGCTGCCCTTCGTGTACGCCGATGCTCTTTATGTGATTGAAATCACCTGGCGTAAAATCAACCTTTACTTCATCCAGCATTTCGTGAGTGCGTAAGTCTATCAGCTCCGACATAGGCATCAGCTTTCTCTGCGCCATAGAACAGGTAGTCCTTGTAGATAGTCGTGACAAATACATTGGCATTATAGCCTGGATACCTACGAGTATAGACCTCGCCAGTATGAACATCCAACTCTGTGTATAAGTCTTCATCATCATTGCCGTCCTCCCAATAATGGACATAGAACTGTACCAGCTTATCCTCTCCGTACTTTTTGTACTCTCTTGAGGCATCATTCTCCCACAATACCTTGCCTGATGGCACCTCTACGCACAGCACCCGATTCGTTCCCTTAGTCCCTAGCTCCCAAAACCAGACAATAACCACCTTATCCTCATAGGGGTAAACTTGGCTGATGTAAGCATCTGGATGGTCTAATTCCCAAACCACAGCTCCAGTAGCGAGCTCGATGAGCTGGCAGCCACCTTCCTTCGGTCCTCCTAAGGTACCCCATAGAAGAGCATAGTCCCCAAACTGCTCGATAAGTCTATAGGGATATGATCTAGTCCATAACACCTCCCCATTTTGAATATATCTGTAGATGTATTCCCCTTTCTCCTTATCTCGTTTATTCATGACATAGAAATAGGGGAGTTCGCCTATCATAGGATATCCTACAGCTTTGTCTACTTGTAGCTGTAGCTTAACCCCACTCAAAGTCATCTCGTAGATGTCTCCATTAGAACCATCGCAGCAAATACTCCTCCTCGCAAACCAGCCCGAAGAAAAAGCTCCTTCTTCGAAATTTTCAACTCCATTCAGTTCTGTGCTTTCTCCGCGAAACCACATAATGCCTAGAGGATTATTCCGTATATATCCAGCCCCTCTTATGATCTCTCGTACTTCTTTAATCTTCATAATCTATTTTACTACAAACACTTTATCAAACAAAACGTCAATCATATCATCAGCATCAACATATCCATAGCTTTCAGCCATTTTATTAGTTATTATTGACTCTAACTTATTTCTAAGTTTTTGCAAATCCTTAGAACTAATCTTCCTCCTATCAAAGACCCACTTCAGGTTCTTTATACTAAAGTTAGGTCTATCTAAATCATTCGAGAACTGCCCGACAAAATCATTGGGAGGAAGATTCTTCACGGACTTGAACTCGTAATAGACTGGAGATTGACCCGGATACTCTACAACCATATCCGCAATACGTCTTCTGCCATTAGGTAGTATTTCTAGGACCTCAAAGCTAACCTTTGAGGCACCAGTAAATTCATCAGCATTGTTCGCCAAATAGCGTAGTGTCCATTCTGCACCTTCACGAAATGATGATTCTGTATGTCCCAAGTTATTAACCAGCAGCTCTAAGCCTTTGATTTTATTTGGGGCAAACTTATCAATGAGTACCCTGAGATTAGAAACAATTTGAGCATAACCATCAGTATTGATTGTACTTGCTATTCTTCCTAATAGCTCATCAGTCAGCCCAAAAGCCTTAAAGTTTCGATGATTTCTTATGTCAACAACTACTCTTAAGGCATCAACATTGTGCTAATTTAGGGATGCCCTGATCTTATCAAAAGCTCCTGGGCATCAACGACATCACGATGGGGAACAACACGTAAAGCGCCTCTAGTATCAGACTTTAGTAGTCTTTCTAAAGTACTCGTTTGTAGCCCCACGAGCCAACTGTTTCGAACCTCTTTCAATGGCTTCTCTACTAATAGGCTCTATGCTTACCTTAGCTTGGTCTTTAATCAGCCCAAACAGAGGTTTGTTGATGTACTCCTCAGCCGTTTTGATTGATTTAGAGGAGATCGATCCAGGAAGTATAAGTGATATACTTGCAAAGCTGGCATTACTATAATCTCCTCGGATCGTACTATAAAAGACATTAAAAGCATCTGGAACAGCATCAAAGTATACAAAAGCCAGCGCTATGGATGCCCTATCAAGTACTGCATACACAGGCTCATCCACATAATGAGTGAGGAACCAATCGGTCTTATCCGTCAGAGTATGCTCCTGCTTGAGTAAAAGCCTGAGCGAAGATTAAGATTAAGCTTCTTAAGTACATTATCGTAGGGCATACTGCAAGAGGTAAGCTTCATAATTCTTCAGCCCCTTACCATTATCAGCATCAAGAAAAGCCCTCTCTATAGTGTATAGGGGTCCGGATACTGTATGAGGGCTCGTACTGATCAAACTGATCAGCATATTCCGCTAGCTTGAAAAAATACTGGTAAGTAGTTCTGCTCCAGCCATTTTTGATTATCATTATGCCCATAACCCTGTGGCGTAATGTTCCCATCAGTGGCACCAAGGTCTTTAACCTAATACGCTCTCTTGTTTGGTATGTCTGGACAACATTAATCAACTGGTCGCTGCCCTTCTGGATATATGGGATGATAACCCTATTATAAGGATAGCCACTAAGTTCCTTCCCGCCCTTGTGGTCTGCAACCACGGTAATAGAACGAGATGCTGAAAATATCCCTTATAGAGGGTAACCTTTTTACGAGTCTGACGGAAGACCTCGAGGATAAAATCTTCCATCCCAGTACATGATTCCTGCCAGCCGGATACTTGGAGTTGTCAAAAGCGTCCTGAGGTGGAGCTATCACAGCTTGAGTACCCTGTGCGACACCAGGCATATAGAAGGTCGATCCAGCTCCCCGCACCAGACCAGGAAGTGTCATATAAGGAATCGTAATAAGGATATCCTTATCCCCTAAGCCTGATTCATTAAAGACTCTTGACGCTAAGGCACTCCATTCCTCAACAGATTTACTTACATAAGGGATGGAACAAGTAACTACGACAAAGCGTCTGCCATTAATCTGCTCATAGGCTTGTAGTTTATCCTGTAGACTCGGATTGAGATGCTTTTGATTGGGAGTCTTACTTAGAGCCTTGACAACTTCCGCTTTAAGCAATGAGATGACCTCCTTGTTTGAAGAAAGCTGATTATCCTCAATGGTCTTACCTTCCTTATGTCTCAGGTCAATAGCATATCGAAGCAGACCCTCAGTAGCTTTTGCTAATCTCAATTATAGAAGAGTTAATCTGAACGCGAGACTGAGCACAGCTGGAGCAATCAATCAGGGAAGCTCTCACCATCTATGAACAGCAAGCATTTGTCGTAATCAAAACGTAGCTCAGACGGAGTACCTGACTCAACCCACTCAGGGGCAAATGGCTCTCCCCTATCATTCCTATATAGGAAGAACTCCTCACGATTAGTGTCGTAGATGCTTCTATAAACCTCCTCTTGCCACGTGAAGGTAGTAACGGCTCCAAGAGGCACTTGCTCTGTGAGGCATCACCACAGGCGATAGAGTATATCGTAGCATCCTTAGGGGAGAAGGAATAAGCGCCCATTAGGAGCAAAAAGCGGAGCTTCTTAGCCAAGCGTTCAGATGCTTTATTGCTTATATGGACTCGCTTGGTCTCCCGGTTAATCTGTGCATCCTTCTCTCTGTCTAGTGCTGTGAATGGAGCTGGGTTAGAGATGATATTCCACTGGAATGCCACGAGCTTGGTCGCCCCCTCCGTGTAGTCCATGAGGTTCGCAGTTTCATCCTGTGACTGCTTACCTCCGTACTCATCGTCGAAGCTATGTTGGAGCGTGAAGAAGCCATACCCCAGTTCGTGGGCTGAGGAGTGCGAGCAAGGCTTTTCCCATTGGGGCTATTGCCTGTAAAGATGTAGCCGAAACGACTCTTGCGAGGGCATTAAAGCCCTCTACATCCTCGAGCTTCGATGACTTGCTTAGCTCTGAGCTAAGCTACAAAGACACAGACCTCATCCTTGTTGAGTGGGTGTTGCTCTTCGTAGCTGTCACGGAGCTTCTAAGGTCTTGCCTGATATGCTCGTTTGATAGCTCTGCTTGGAAACTATCCGTCTCGGCGAGCCTAAACTCTACCCCTACTTGCTGGTAGATTTTATTGAGGTGCTGACTTAGCTCTGAGACATCGCCCACACGCTGCCCATTCACAGATACGAGACGCACACGATAGCTTTGCTTCGGATAGCTTACGACACGGAGCTTACCGATGACCTCACCCTCATAGATCGCATAGACATCATAGCTACTCTGGGCATCCGCTGCCGGGAGCTTGAGACTCAGGTCTTGCTCTCTTCGTGGAGCTCTGCTGGCAGTGCAGGACTATGAGGAGACGTAGCAAAGCGAACACGGCTAAGGTCAATCACCTTCTTCCCTTCGTAGCGTGCCGCGACGACATCCTGCTCACCCACAGGGACGAGCTTCCAGGGGGCGATATAGCCCTTAGCAAAAGGCTTGTAGTATTCGTCCAGCTTGACGGAGCCTGGTACCAGGACTCAGTGCCGCTGTCAAAGGCATAGCGTGCCTGTGCTGATGGCTCAAAGCGAACCGTGCCTATACCGTGAGCTAAGCGGCTCGCATCAAAAGAGCCGATCCGCTCTACACGCTCTACCTTGAGGCCTTGCTTCGTGCCTACACGTCCCTCCGTTGATGAGGGTACCTGATGATGCACCACTGCTACTCACCTCTGACGACTCAGCGGGGCTAAGCTGATAGCTATCGCCCTTACTGTCGGTGATGATCATTGGGAAGGTAAAAGCAGACGCCCCTCCCTCAGGAAGGTCGAGCTTAATACGCTGTGGCTTGCCCTCCGCATCGGTCACCTCCAGCTCTCCGGTCTCGGGGTCGAAGCTCATATCGGGCATATCCCCGAGGGCGAAGTCTACCTTACGCTCTCTGATGCGTAGCTTACTTTGGCTGGACTCTCTTACCCCATCATCGATCTTGTCGAGATCGGCAATACCGCCAGGCTGATCTGCGTAGATAGCCTCGACAAGCCCATCGATCTGACACTTCTCGATATTGATACGAAGGCGATCAAAGCGAAGGTACTCGCGGAAGCTCGATGATGAGAGCTGAGTCGTGTCGTACCACGACCGGAGTACCAGCCATCACCAAGCCCCTGGAGCTGGGTAATCACCATCGGATAGTCACCACCAATGGTCACCGTATCCCCCACTTGAATATCTAAGGCGGGATCGGGACTGAGGTTAGCGCGCGGTGGCTCCTTACCACAGTCGCGCAGAAGGTCTACGTTACTCTTAGGCAGCGTTACCTCTTGAATAGCCGAGTAGATGAGGCTTATCGCCCGTGCAGAGCGTGCCCACACGCCATTCGTAGGTCCAGCCGGGCTTGAGCTGGGCAAGCGTCATTCGCTCGCCGTAGGACTGCACCTCGCTCCATTCGTAGATATCCTTGCTCGTCTTCGGGCGACAGGCAAGCATATAGCCAGTAGCACCGACGACTCTATTCCACGAGAAGTCTACCTTAGCATAGCGGGGATCTGCCTTCAGCCCCAGTAGGGACGGGGCAGTTCTCAGTGAGTGTGAACCAGTATATTTCGCTGAAGCCCCGTGCTCAAACAGACCGAGCTCATCTACACCATCACGAGCGATAGCCTGCACCTGCCAGGGCGTAGCGCCGATTGGGCAAGAAGAATCGGCTCTGGGTGAGTATAGTTGAGCGTAGTATGACGAGTTCGGGTGCGGTAGATCTCATTACCATGAGCGAAGGCAGCCTGAGGAGCAGCGCCATTATCGGGGAGCTCCTCGAGGACAAACTCATACTCCGTACCAGCCAGACCTTGATGACGGGGATACCACTGGAAGCGGATGAAGAGTGGGTCACGATAGTCCACTTGCTCATCACGCTGGGGGAGGTTCAGCATTGGCGGCTGCTTACTATCCAGATAAGCGCGAGCCGTATGCCAAGACAGAGGACTTGCTGGCTATAGTGATCGACCACCTGTACAGAAATCTCTGTAAAAGCTGGTCGGGAACTGACCATTACGCAGACGACCATTGATAAGCAGGCTCTCCGGACGAAGGTAAGGCATCAGGTCTGTTGCCGTCAGACGCGTCGGTACACCCGCCATAAGCTCCAGCTGAGGATACGACAGCTCCTCGCGGGTCTGTGCAAGGAAGCCATTACTCTTGATCTGAAAACGCAAGCGAGCCAGAAGTAACGGCTGCTGAAGATCCCGGTTATGCAGCGTGATGATAAGACGATCGCGACTGCCCGAATAATAGTCCACTAAGTGCGGACTCTGCGGAGAGAGTACTGAACAGTCGCGTGAACAGGATAGTACTGACCAAACAGCTGACCACCGACACCTAAACTAAGTGTCAGTAGCAGTACGAGTAGACGAAGACTATGCCTAAGGAGATACGTGAGACTATTACTATTAAGCTTTATAGCTTGCTGAGCTTATTATGATGTGAGGCGGGCGATCAATCTCACCTCGTGAACGAGCCATCGGCTCGTGAAGGATCTAAAAACGGAGCATCTTTGCTGTCAAAGTTAGCCCTTTCAGCGGGGAGTACAGCGGGGGCGCAGAGGCGCGGTAGCATGCGGGCTTGCGGAGGAGGGATGCCTACCACTACTCGCTCGTGGTACAAACCAATAGTGGTATGGGGTGCAAACCTATATTGGTTCACGAGTCAACCAATAGTGGTCGGTGGTAGTAACCTATAGTGGTTCGCACGTCGACCAATACTGGTCGCCCCGCTGACCTATATAGGTCGCTACTACCTCCCCACGGTGGGGGGGGGCATACAGCGAGACGGTGAGGAGGGGCGTAAAGCCCGAGCCTCAGGAACAGCTGAGTAAGACACGTTAATCTAGCCCGCTGGTAGATGCGTACTTCGTCGTGGGGTGAGCTATCATTCGGTCGCCGACGATGTGCGCGGAATCGATATCCCAACCTTCTCTCATCAGCAACGATGTCATATACACGGACAAGGATCCCAAGTAAGAGTGAGCGATAAAGAATACCAATCTTACATTGATATATATCTACTTATATTAGAAACGGAGCAAAATCACCTACACCATCTACTCTCTCTGGAAGATATGTAGGGTATCTTTCACATCTTTAATGTATAGCTTATCGCCTGATATGTAGAGCGGTTGGGATGTGACTAAGTGATTACGAGTTGCCTTTCTTTCCTCAAAGGGAATTATCTCCTCTGTCCAAAGTAGCTTGCGAGCTTTCAAATCAAAGATGCCCACTCGGCCTATGCCGTACCAATCAGTTTTCATCTCCGCCAGAAAGGTAAAGTAATCACCCTGAAGATTGGGAGCGTAGATATAATCAAACCTACCAATACCATCGGGATCTTCCTCTAAAAAGATAGAACTCTCTGCAAGGTCACCTGTAGTGGCGTCAATCACCTGAAAGCCCAAGTAACTAATACAAACAATAGATCTATCAGACTCCCGATAAAAACAATCTCCAAGTCCTGCAACTTGAGTGTATTCTACTTTGTCCTGATCTGCAGGATTGCCGGAAAACTGGTACGCCACCTTCCCTGTAGCTACATCAAGAGCTACTAAACGGCCAAACTGGGATGGAAAACCAAAAGCAAATCATTAACAATCCCCAGTATTTTTTGACGATGTGATCTACTTCCCCTGGCGTGTAGATATGTATCCTCACCAAGATCTACAAAGGGGAAAGACCATGAGCCTCAGTCTTATTATCAATGCGCCTAATCTCTTTCTTATAAAAATCATCGTATGCTATTAGCACATCATCTTCCACATATAGCTCATAAGGGATATGGGAACTTAGCGAGAATTCTCCTGTTGTAGGATTCAATAGATTGTACTCATCAAAACCAGAGCGATATCCAACATACAAGGATTTTTCCATCAATCAAATAAGTGTTCTTTTCCACTGAACTTAATACTCTCTTGTTCAAATAGACCTCTAGCTTACCAACCGAAGCATACCATAGGTACAGAAATTCTCCTTTGGTCCTTATCTCTCACAGGTGCCTCATCTTTCTGAAAAAGTTCATCACACAGCAAAGATACTTCCTTCCATCGTGTGTAAAGAATAACACCCACTTTGTGGATCAAATCCACAAACATTCACCAGTTTATTGCTCTTCCTATATTGCATATCTATATTATTTGGTTATCACAACAATATTTCTGAATGCCTGGAACAGCTCACTTCTTGACAACTCCTGAGACGCTACATTTTCATACAGCTCAGTTGCATTCTTGATTCTAAACTTATTCCAGATCTTTTGATTCGTTATATATACACTTTCCGCGTCTTTTGCTATGGCTCGTTCGAGGTTGAGCTATTATCTGCTCACGCGTAACGCCTCTACCTCCTTGCTGTATGATATAGAGGCTGGTCAAAGCTATCAATTTCCCGAAGGTAGGCTTTAAACTGGTACTCAAATCTCCGAACATATTGCTAGCTCGAGCATAGTTTTTGGTATCAATGAGTATTTGAACGTAACCAGGCTTTTTGAGAATCTTTTTGCTCTCCATTTGACATCAAATCTGAAGCTCCCTGAACCGGCTGTGAGAGAGATTAAGTCCTCAAGCTCCAGATCCGAGAGTCTTGAGCTATACTTAGCGGAGATATACTTCTCTGGATGACGGATGACTTCAAGGGGTAGTTGCCCCAGCCTTGAACTTATCCGTTGTCTGCATCATCTCATTGATAAATGCAGCGAGCTGGTCTTGCTTATGTCTCTGGGCTAGGTCTGGAAGATGCTCATTGACGAGGTACTCAAAGTCATCGAGCAACTCATCCAGCGACTTGATGGATTCTTTGGGACACGACTCATATAGATCCTTAAACCTTTTGACAAAGCCATCAACGCCTTGCTCCAATGTCTTACCACTCGCACTCTTAATTTGCCCGAGGAGCTCTACCAACTGCCGATTCTTACGAATAAGCTCAGGCAGTCTAGGTAGGCCAACGAGTTTTACGGGTGGCACGCCCAAAGCCTTAGCCACAGCAGCCTCCTTGCCACAGAGCTTACTTTCGGCAACAAGGCGCTTAATAGACTTAGCGATACTCACCGCTCTGATGGAGCGATATAGCTGGGCTACACCTACACCACCATCTGTCCACGCTGCCACATTATAAAGTTGCTCCCAAGCCTGATAGAAGTCTTCATACTGGGCATCATAAGCTTCACTGCTTCCGAGCTTCAATCGCCCTGATTTCAGAGCCTCATCAGCCGCTGCGACTATACCGGAAGCAATCGCGCTATAAGCGACTAACGATCCCCCCTCTGTCAAAGGAGCAGATAAGACGGCAGCTGTAATGGCAGCATAGTTCCCCAAGGTCCTTATATCTTGCTCCAAAGCGTTATCAGCAAGATACTGCTGATAGACAGCCGCCAAGAAAGCAGGGATCGTATACTCTACCCCAGCCTTAATACCTAATCCCTTGTAGTCGCGCGAAGCAATAATGACAACGGGCTCGAATGGAGAGACAGATAGCTGGGTCGTGATATTATATGCTCTAGGGAGACGCTTATCTGAAGTGTGCAGATACTCGCCATGGAGCTGGTCAACGAAGTGTTGTACAAAGGTTATGTGCCCATCCTGGAAGACAATACGTCCCCAAGAGTTAGGGTTCAGCCTCAGATCATAAAGTAGACCATTATCAGCCTGTCTGGTGTAGAAGAAGTTATCACTATCTCGACCAGTCCCAAGGCACACAGGGGTAACAGATGCAAGTGAATACTTCAGCTCATCGAACCCAGAAATGCCAATACCATTCACCACCCCTGTCGTAATCGGGATGGACAAATCCTTATAATATAGCTGTACCCAGTGCCCCAACTCACTCATCAAGGGGAGGAGGTCGGGAATGGTCACATCATTATTCCAAAAGCCTTTGCTCTTACTAAGGAGGATCTGTAGCCACTTCCCTCCATTGGCGATGAAGCCTTCTTTGAGGAGCGTTAGACGATCTGACTCTGGGGTACTCAAGAGAAGCTTATCAAGGAAGAAGGTATCCCCGACACTCAGCTTACCATAGGAGAACTCCCAGATGCTGTCATCTACATCATCACGAATAAGCTTACTTAGTATCTTAAGACGTACATCAATACTTATATGTTCAAAGAAACAAGGCTCATTGCAATATTGCTTTAGAAGACTTACAAGCTCTTGTATATCCCTCTCAGTTTAGTCTTTAGGGGCATCTTGGTGGCTCTTCTGGAGAGCTACGACATCCTCCGCGCTACAATCTAGAGGCACTGATTGCTCTCTCCAAGCTCCCTCAACAGGATCTTCAGAACCAACAATACGTACTACAACCTTAGAAGAACTCTCCTTCTCATGTATGAGTCTTAATAGTACTCTCCTTGCCGAATCAATTTGTCCATTTTTCTTGAGCTTCAAGACTTCAGACAAATCACTGTAACTAACTACCACATAAAAGCTTTCTTACCACAATCCTTATCAAGATTATAGAACAGATATATTGGAACATCTGTGTAAGCCTCGCTTTCTATAGTATAGCTCTCACCTGAGCTGGTAGAGCGATAGCTAGAACCATCCCAAGCATAGTACTCCTCAGTGCCTCCGGATAGCGGGAGCACAAAACCAAGTAAAGTACCTTGTACTAGCTTATTTCTATAAATATTTGAAACATATAAAGTACTCGTTCCATCAACTCGAGTCAAATCAAGATTGGGGGTTAGTACAGCCCCCGATGCAAAGCGTATATCCTTCTCTCTGTCTAGTGCTGTGAATGGAGCTGGGTTAGAGATGATATTCCACTGGAATGCCACGAGCTTGGTCGCCCCCACCGTGTAGTCCATGAGGTTCGCAGTTTCGTTCTGTGACTGCTTACCTCCGTACTCATCGTCGAAGCTATGTTGGAGCGTGAAGAGGCCATGACCCAGTTCGTGGGCTAGGGTCCGGGCAAGGCTTTTTCCATTGGGGCTATTGCCTGTAAAGATGTAGCCGAAACGACTCTTGCGAGGCATTAAGCCCTCTACATCCTCGAGCTTCGATGACTTGCTTAGCTCTGAGCTAAGCACAAAGACACTGAACCTCATCCTTGCCGAGTGGGTGTTGCTCTTCGTAGCTGTCACGGAGCTTCTTAAGGTCTTGCCTGATATGCTCGTTCGATAGCTCTGCTTGAAACTATCCGTCTCGAGAGCCTAAACTCTACCCCTACTTGCTGGTAGATGTTATTGAGGTGCTGACTTAGCTCTGAGACATCGCCCACACGCTGTCCATTCACAGATACGAGACGCACACGATAGCTTTGCTTCGGATAGCTTACGACACGGAGCTTACCGATGACCTGCCCCTCATAGATCGCATAGACATCATAGCTACTCTGGGCATCCGTCCCCGGTAGCTTGAGACTCAGGTCTTGCTCTCTTCGTGGAGCTCTGCTGGCAGTGCAGGACTATTAGGAGACGTAGCAAAGCGAACACGGCTCAGGTCAATTGCCTTCTTCCCTTCGTAGCGTGCCGCGACGACATCCTGCTCACCCACAGGGATGAGCTTCCAGGGAGCGATATAGTCCTTAGCAAAAGGCTTGTAGTATTCATCCAGCTTGACGGAGCGCTGGTACCAGGACTCAGTGCCACTGTCAAAGGCATAGCGTGCCTGTGCTGATGGCTCAAAGCGAACCGTGCCTATACCATGAGCTAAGCGGCTCGCATCAAAAGAGCCGATCCGCTCTACACGCTCTACCTTGAGTGCCTTGCTTCGTGCCCTACACGTCCCTCCGTTGATGAGGTACCTGATGATGCACCACTGCTACTCACCTCTGACGACTCAGCGGGGCTAAGCTGATAGCTATCGCCCTTACTGTCGGTGATGATCATTGGGAAGGCCGAAGCAGACGCCCCTCCCTCGGGAAGGTCGAGCTTAATACGCTGTGGCTTGCCCTCGGCATCGGTCACCTCCAGCTCTCCGGTCTCGGGGTCGAAGCTCATCTCGGGCATCTCCCGAGGGCGAAGTCTACCTTACGCTCTCTGATGCGTAGCTTACTTGGCTGGACTGTCTTACCCCCGTCATCGATCTTGTCGAGATCGGCAATACCGCCAGGCTGATCTGCGTAGATAGCCTCGACAAGCCCATCGATCTGACACTTCTCGATATTGATACGAAGGCGATCAAAGCGAAGGGCCACTCGTGGAAGCTCGATGATAGAGCTGAGTCGTGTCGTGCCACGACCGGAGTACCAGCCATCACCAAGCCCCTGAAGCTGGGTAATCACCATCGGATAGTCACCACCAATGGTCACCGTATCCCCCACTTGAATATCTAAGGCGGGATCGGGACTGAGGTTGGGGCGAGGGGGCTCCTACCACAGTCGCGCAGAAGGTCTACGTTACTCTTTGGTAGCGTTACCTCCTGAATAGCCGAGTAGATAGGCTTATCACCCGTGCAGAGCGCGCCCACACGCCATTCGTAGGTCCAGCCGGGCTTGAGCTGGGCAAGCGTCATTCGCTCGCCGTAGGGACTGCACCTCACTCCATTCGTAGATATCCTTGCTCGTCTTCGGGCGACAGGCAAAACGCTATAGCCCGTAGCACCGACGACTCTATTCCACGAGAAGTCCACCTTAGCATAGCGGGGATCCGCCTTCAGCCCACGCGTAGCAGCGGGCAGTTCTCGTTGAGCGTGAACCAGTATATTTCACTGAAGCCCCCATGCTCAAAACAGACCTAGCTCATCCACACCATCACGAGCGATAGCCTGTACCTGCCAGGCGTGGCGTCGATTGAGCAAGAGAATCGGCTCTAGGTGAGTATAGTTGAGCGTCGTATGACGCGTACGAGTGCGGTAGATCTCGTTGCCATAGGCGAAGGCAGCCTGAGGAGCAGCGCCATTATCGGGGAGCTCCTTGAGGACAAACTCATACTCCGTACCAGCTAACCCTTGATGACGAGGATACCACTGGAAGCGGATGAAGAGCGGATCACGATAGGCCACTTGCTCATCACGCTGCGGAAGGTTCAGCATAGGCGGCTGCTTACTGTCCAGATAAGCGCGAGCCGTATGCCAAGACGAGAGGACTTGCTGGCTATAGTAGTCGACCACTTGTACAGAAATCTCTGTAAAGCCTGTCGGGAACTGACCATTACGCAGACGACCATTGATAAGCAGGCTCTCCGGACGAAGGTAAGGCATCAGGTCTGTTGCCGTCAGACGCGTTGGCACACCCGCCATAAGCTCCAGCTGAGGATACGACAGCTCCTCGCGGGTCTGGGCTAGAAGCCATTACTCTTGATCTGCAAACGTAAGCGAGCCAGAAGTAACGGCTGCTGAAGATCTCGGTTATGCAGCGTGATGATAAGACGATCGCGACTGCCGGAATAATAGTCCACTAAGTGCGGACTCTGCGGAGAGGGCCACTGAATAGTCGCATGAACAGGATAGTACTGACCAAACAGCTGACCACCGACACCTAAACTGAGTGTCAGTAGCAGCACGAGTAGACGAAGACTATGCCTGAGGAGATACATGAGACTGTTATTATGGAGCTTTATAGCTCACAGAGCTTATTACGATGTGAGGGTCGGGCGATCAATCTCGCCTCGTGAACGAGCCGTCGGCTCGTGAAGGATCTAAAAACGGAGCATCTTTGCTGTCAAAGTTAGTCCTTTCAGCGGGGAGTACAGCGGGGGCGGAGAGGCGCGGTAGCATGCGGGCTTGCGGAGGAGGGGATGCATACCACTACTCGCCCGGGGTACAAACCTATAGTGGTACGGGGTGCAAACCTATAGTGGTTCACGAGTCAACCAATAGTGGTCGCCCCACTGACCTATATAGGTCGCGACTACCTCCCCACGGTGGGAGCGGTGACGCAAGCGACAGAGACGGTGCGGAGGCGTAAAGCCCGAACCTCAGAACAGCTGTGTAAGACACGTTAATCAGCCCGCTTGTAGATGCGTACCTCATCGTGGGAGTGGGCGATCATTCGGTCGCCGACGATGTGCACGGAATTGATATCCCAACCGCCCCAGAGGTCGTGCCAAACAAACTCCTCCGTCTGGATATCGAAGGCTGCGAGGAAGAAGATACCCGACACCCGCACCGAGACGTAGAAGATCCCTTCGTGTAGCAAGAGGTCATTGGTCTGAGCGCTATATTCCTTTCCCTCGTGAGTAAACCTATCCAAGCGCCCCCTGTAGAGCATCTGCCCAGCTTTGAAGTCGAATATCTTATAGAAGCTGGCAAGGATAGAGTAGCCAAGATCCCCACAATGAGACATCTTGGGCAGTATCATCTCCTCTCTCACTTCTAAGGACTTGCCCGTCTCTATTTCTACTCGGTGCAGGCGTTCGTAGGTTGTTACCCATAAGTCTGAGCCATAGAAATTGATGAAATAAATTTCCCCAGGCTCTACTTTTATTGCTATATATTGAGTAGCATCGACCGCTCTCAGCAAAAGTCCAGCCGATATACCTCTTCCAAGCCTTGACCATCCTTATCTCGCATGGCTACCAGCTGGCTCTTCCCCTCGCAAGTGAAGAAGTGGAGACCACGGTGGCTACCCTCATAAAAGAAGGGTTCTTCAAGAGGAAACAAACCCAGATCCCGATACTCATGGGTGGAGAGATTGTACTTAATGAAGCGTTCATTTATAAGATAGACCCAGTCCTCCTCTGACTTTAGGATATATAGGTCTGCGTGCAGATGAGGGATGGTTTGTTGCCATTCTCCTTCAATCGAATATATATGGGTATCCTCTTTAGAGGCACCCTCGTACTGGACAAGCCAAAGGCCACCACGCAGATAGATCCAACTAATCGGGTCTTTCTTAGAGAACTCAAGTTCTGCCCCAAGCTCCCCATCAAGGGAGTAGGGATAAATACGGCGTTCTCCATCAGAAGCTCGAAAGCCAAGGAATACCCGATCCGCGTATGTCCTCACTAAGGAAAAGGAGTGCTTTGAGAGAAGCTGAAACATATCCTCGATTCTTTAGGGATTGCTGTCAGACGGACTTATCCGTTGGTAGATGCGTACCTCGTCGTGGGAGTAGGGCGATCATTCGGTCACCGACGATGTGCACGGAGTCGATATCCCAACCGCCCCAGAGGTCGTGCCAAACAAACTCCTCAGTCTGCACATCGAAGGCCGCAAGGAAGAAGATCCCAGACACCCGTACTGAGACATAGAAGATCCCTTCGTGTAGCAAGAGGCTCGTATACCCTGCGCTATATTCCTTCCCTTCGTAGGCAAAGCGATCCCTCCGTACGTTACAGAGCATGCGCCCAGCCTCGAAGTCAAATACAGTATAGTAACTGTTGAATAAGGAATATCCTAGCGACCCCTTGATAAACATCTTAGGTAGTGGCTCATCTTTCCTCTCGATCACCTTTCCCGTAGCTACATCTATACGATGTAGGTGCTCTTGGGTCGTCACCCACAGATCGAAGCTGTAGTAGTTGATGAAGTCAATTTTTCCGGGGACGATTCCATTGTGCCAAACGGAATAGCCACGACCGCTCTCAGCAAAGTCCAGCCGATAGACCTCCTCCAGTCCTTGTCCGTCCTTATCTCGCATAGCTACTAACTGGCTCTGACCCTCACATGTGAAGAAGTGGAGACCACAGTGACACCCCTTATATAGGAAGGGTTTTTTTAGTGAAAATTGCCCCAGATCCCAATACTCATGAGTGGAGAGATTATACTTAACAAAGCGATTATTTATAAGATAGACACAGTCCTCCTTCGTCGGTAGAATATATAGGGTCTGCGTGCAGATGAGGGATGGTCTGTTGCCATTCTCCTTCAATCGAATATATATGGGTATCCTCTTTAGAGGCTCCCTCGTACTGGATAAGCCAAAGGCCACTACGCAGATAGATCCAACTAATCGGGCCCTTCTTAGAGAACTCAAGCTCTTCCTCAAGCTCCCCATCAAGGGAGTAGGGATAAAGATGGCGTTCTCCATCAGATGCTCGAAAAGCCAAGGAATACCCGATCCGCGTATGTCCTCACTAAGGAAAAGGAGTGTTTTGAGAGAAGCTGAAACATACTTATTGTTTTGTTATTTCGAAGAGAAAATCAAAGATAGTGTCATGCTCATCAATAGCCTTAATGAGTGACTCGGCATCGCCAATCTCTGCCCCAAAAGATTGTCTCCAGAGAAGATTTGTCGGAGAGATCCTGTATCATAGAGGTGAGCTGAGCTTTCCACTTATCGTCTTGCAGTGCTTTAATGATCTTCCGCTTAACCTCCTCTCGGTTCATCTTGTGACCACTAAAGACCCACTTGACCCTCTTGCCTTTAGCCATTGTGGAGAGATCCTTTAGGAACTGATCTCGGAAAGCCTTACTAGACCAGCTCTGCCAGCCAGACCAGTTCTTCAGCTCATAACGTGTCTCCTGCATCCCCTTTTCTGTCACGATGTCATATGTACGGGCAACGGTCTCCTTGCCAATCTTAATCTCCTCCTTAACCTCAAACTGGACGATGCTCGTACCCTCAGCAAGGTGGTTGGCAAAGTACTGTAACTGGAACTTCCCCCCTTGGAGCTTCCGCCAGCTCTGTGCCATATCATTTAGTACGATATCGACACCTTTGATGTGAAGGAGTTTATCGAGCGCTTCGGGGCTGAACTCAGATAGGATTTTGTGAAGCTCACTATAGATACTGGGGGTAACATTCTGTGGGGCTTTTAGCTTTCTCAGAAGTTGTTCCACCAGCGAAGTGATGTGCTTGGTCGTCTCGTCTATGGCGTTCCCAGCCTGTTTGCCGAGAGCGACTATCAGCCGTTCCCCTCTCGCTGTAGATATAGTTCTCTCCTCGCGGCAGCCTCCCTAGCTCCTTCATTGTTAGGGTTCTGGCACCTCCCCCAACAAGGGGAAACACAAAGAAGCCTGCTCGGGTCACACCCTCTGACGTATCACCCTCTATCGTGGCATAAACAGCTCCTAGACCATCAGCTATCCAGTCTAGTCCAACTGTGCTAAGGAGCAGGGAGGCCTTGTCAAAGTTCCCTAAGATCTCTCGATGGATGATTGCATTCCTTCCCTCGTAGAAACAATTGTCTCTAGGACTATCCTCTCGGTGGATATTCGGTATCCCCTTAGCCTTGTAGTAGGCATACCACTTGGCATACTGCTCACAGACCTTGGGGTCACTCTGTCCCACGTACTCGTTTAGCCCACGGATCACCGGCAGAATATGCCCGACCTCATGCGTATGCACGTAGCTAAGCAGAGCCTCTCGTTGCTGCTTGAGTCTAGAGATAAAATTGGGGGACTTGTATAGGGCATCTCGTCGGGATACATATAGTCTGACCTCTTCAGCGAATGGCTCATAGAGGCTATCCACCATGAGGTGGAATTGGTAGCTTGCTGGGATACCCGTCCGGATTTCCTGTCGTTCCTTCCCGACGAGGATAAGGCCTTGATAGTTTATGAGGGTATTTCGTCTGACTAGTTTCTTCCTGGTATGAGTAAAGACATCCCAGACGAAGGAGTATACACCTCTTACGGTAGAGCCAGCTTGGTGAGCAGATAGTGACTGGCTGGGATCATAGCCTCGGGTTAGCTTAGCTTCATCCACGAAGGCCTCAGAACCATATGATAGCCCTGGCATATGCATCACCACTCCGTCCCTCAGGAGCGCATGCACCCGAATGTATGGGATAGTAATGAGGATATCTCGTTTGCCTAGGCCTGCCCTCTGGAAGACAGCCTCTGCGAAAGACTGCCAACTAGATTCACTAAGACTGAGATGACTCGTGGGAGCAGTTACGATGATGAAGCGACAGCCATTGAGTTTCTCGTAGGCTAGGATCTTATCCGAGAGTAGTTCCCCTAGATACTCGTTGTCACGAGCAGTGAATCCACGGACGAGCTGGGCGAACTGCTCTACAAGCTTTTCCTGATCCTTGAGCTCTACCTGTGTCCGCTCCCAGTCCTTCGTCCCAAAGGAAATCTTCTCCTTGACGACTCGTGTGAGTGCAAAGCGTCCTGCCCCTGCAGGTCTCTTTACCTTGTCGGCACAAGAGAAGGCCTCCTTAGAGAGGGAGAAGGCCTGACCCTCCACTGTAACCCGTCTCTCCTCCTCATCAATCTGGATTTGGACTATAGGGAGCCTACTAACCTTGATAGGGAAAATCCTCGTTGTATCAGCCCCGTAGAAAGCAAAATGCGAGCTGGAGACCCTATAGTAAGTATTATACTGGACTCCGTTTATTTCGAAGCTCGCAATACTCCCCATTGGGGCTGGATTACGAGACGTATCCTTATAGAATAGCCCCTTGATGATGGCTCCTGGGGGTAGGTGAATAGGTTGACCAGAGGCAGCATATACGGGACCTTGCCACTTTGGGTAATGGTACTGGGACAGATCTGGGCTAATGGAGACGATGCAGCTCTCGGAGCTATGTAGTGATATCTCCTCTGCCTTATCCGCTACAGTGAAGACAGCTGGATTCGCAAGGACATTCCACTGGAAGGCTGCAAGCTCCTTGCCCGTGGTGTAGTCCATCAGATTACGTGTCTGACCCTGACTCTCCGTCCCCCCATACTCGTCATCGAAGGTGTGCTGCAGCGTGAAGAGCCCGTGCCCCAGCTCGTGGGCAATGGTATGACTTAAGGCAGACACACCTCCATTCGGGCTATTCCCCGAGAAGATGTACCCGAAGCGACTACGACGGGGCATCTCACCGAGCAAGTCCTTCGGCTGAGCCTCCAAGCCTCCTGCCGCATCCACAACGAAGAGGTAGACGCCATCAAGCGTACCTGCAAGCTGCGTATAAGTCTTCTTCAGGTAATCCATCTCCGCACTCTCCTTCACCTCGCGCACACGACCGAAGAAGCTCTTACCGACAATGCTGAGCTTACCGTCACCGTCACGATCCCAGCTATAGTCCCCTCGCATGCGAGCATCCACTTCGACATCGAAGTGAATACCCACCGAGTCGTAGATACTATTCAGCTCGTGCTCTATCTGCGCCTTGTCAAGCTTGGCGTCATTGACGGGTACCAGCGTCAGCTTATGACGCTGCTTCGGATAGCTTACGACACGGAGCTTACCGATGACCTGCCCCTCATAGATCGCATAGACATCATAGCTACTCTGGGCATCCGCTGCCGGGAGCTTGAGACTCCAGGTCTTGCTCTCCTCGTGGAGCTCTGCTGGCAGGGCAGGACTATTAGGAGACGTAGCAAAGCGAACACGGCTCAGGTCAATTGCCTTCTTCCCTTCGTAGCGTGCCGCGACGACATCCTGCTCTCCCGTAGGGATGAGCTTCCAAGGGGCGACATAGCCCTTAGCGAAAGGCTTGTAGTACTCGTCCAGCTTGACGGAGCGCTGGTACCAGGACTCAGTGCCGCTGTCAAAGGCATAGCGTGCCTGTGCTGATGGCTCAAAGCGAACCGTGCCTATACCAGTGAGCTAAGCGGCTCGCATCAAAAAGAGCCGATCCGCTCTACACGCTCTACCTTAAAGCTTGCTTCGTGCCTACACGTCCCTCCGTTGATGAGGTACTTGATGATGCTCCGCTGCTACCGACCTCTGACGACTCGTCTGGGCTAAGCTGATAGCTATCGCCCTTACTGTCGGTGATGATCATCGGGAAGGTGAAGCAGACGCCCCTCCCTCGGGAAGGTCGAGCTTAATACGCTGTGGCTTGCCCTCGGCATCGGTCACCTCCAGCTCTCCGGTCTCGGGGTCGAAGCTCATCTCGGGCATCTCCCCGAGGGCAGAAGTCTACCTACGCTCTCTGATGCGTAGCTTACTTGGCTGGACTGTCTTACCCCCAGTCATCGATCTTGTCGAGATCGGCAATACCGCCAGGCTGATCTGCGTAGATAGCCCTCGACAAGCCCATCGATCTGACACTTCTCGATATTGATACGAAGGCGATCAAAGCGAAGAGCACTCGTGGAAGCTCGATGATAGAGCTGAGTCGTGTCGTGCCACGACCGGGAGTACCAGCCATCACCAAGCCCTGAAGCTGGGTAATCACCATCGGATAGTCACCACCAATGGTCACCGTATCCCCCACTTGAATATCTAAGGCGGGATCGGGACTGAGGTTGGGGCGAGGGGGCTCCTTACCACAGTCGCGCAGAAGGTCTACGTTACTCTTTGGTAGCGTTACCTCCTGAATAGCCGAGTAGATAGGCTTATCACCCGTGCAGAGCGTGCCCACACGCCATTCGTAGGTCCAGCCGGGCTTGAGCTGGGCAAGCGTCATTCGCTCGCCGTAGGACTGCACCTCACTCCATTCGTAGATATCCTTGCTCGTCTTCGGGCGACAGGCAAGCATATAGCCCGTAGCACCGACGACTCTATTCCACGAGAAGTCCACCTTAGCATAGCGGGGATCCGCCTTCAGCCCCGTGGGCACGGGGCAGTTCTCGTTGAGCGTGAACCAGTATATTTCACTGAAGCCCCCATGCTCAAACAGACCTAGCTCATCCACACCATCACGAGCGATAGCCTGTACCTGCCAGGCGTAGCGTCGATTGGGCAAGAGAATCGGCTCTAGGTGAGTATAGTTGAGCGTCGTATGACGCGTACGAGTGCGGTAGATCTCGTTGCCATAGGCGAAGGCAGCCTGAGGAGCAGCGCCATTATCGGGGAGCCTCCCTTGAGGACAAACTCATACTCCGTACCAGCTAACCCTTGATGACGAGGATACCACTGGAAGCGGATGAAGAGCGGATCACGATAGGCCACTTGCTCATCACGCTGCGGAAGGTTCAGCATAGGCGGCTGCTTACTGTCCAGATAAGCGCGAGCCGTATGCCAAGACGAGAGGACTTGCTGGCTATAGTAGTCGACCACTTGTACAGAAATCTCTGTAAAGCCTGTCGGGAACTGACCATTACGCAGACGACCATTGATAAGCAGGCTCTCCGGACGAAGGTAAGGCATCAGGTCTGTTGCCGTCAGACGCGTTGGCACACCCGCCATAAGCTCCAGCTGAGGATACGACAGCTCCTCACGAGTCTGGAGCAAGGAAGCCATTACTCTTGATCTGCAAACGCAAGCGAGCCAGAAGTAACGGCTGCTGAAGATCTCGGTTATGCAGCGTGATGATAAGGCGATCGCGACTGCCCGAATAATAGTCCACTAAGTGCGGACTCTGTGGCGATAGCTACTGAACGACAGCATAGATGGGGTAGAACTGAGCACACAACTCCTTCCCTCCTCCACAAAGGAGAAGAGAGAAGAGTAAGACTTTATAGAGTATGGACTGAGCAAAGCCCGTGTGCTTAGATCTCCACATCGCTATCACGATTATAATCTAAATAAATTAGTTGCCTTGTTTTGTCACCTTGAGCAAAGACCTCTCTTCCCCGACACGAAGCTCTACGGTATAGACTCCAGAGGTATTTCCTCGCAGCTCGTACTCAAAAGTTTGCACTTGCACTTTCTTTAGAGCCTTCTTATCCATCTCTACCATGGTCGGAGATAGGAGGCGTAGTGTAAAGTCTTGAGGCTCTCGGAGCTCAATAAAGACCTTAAATTCTCCTGTCGTTGGATTAGGTGTCACAAGAAACTGTTTGATCATGGCTCCAACCTTATCATCGGGAAGAGTCACACTCCCAGCAGGTAGTACCTCGATACGCTGGCTAACAAGTGCTGAGCAGTCTCCAAGATAGCCCTCAAGTGCTACTGTGTATATGCCAGCAGAGTTCATTGTGAAGATAAGCCTCTCGTCACTCTGGCTCTTGACAACTGCCCCGACAGGGAGGTGCCATTTTAGTCGATCAGCCTTGATTTGACTGATATTAACTACATGGATCTCTGCTCCTAGGTCTACAGAACTTGGAGCTGTAATATCAATGGGTAGTTCAGTCTGACTCTCACGGATTATAACCTCAGCGGAGGCTGTGCAACCGCCCTCATTGGTCACGATAACACGATAAGTGCCGGCACGGCTAACGCTAAGCTCTTTACCAGTTTCGCTGAGAGGCTGACCATTACGCAACCACGAGTAGCTTACATTCTCTTGATTGGATGTAGCTCGTAGATTACGACTTTGATCTTTACAGAGAGTAAAGGCTTCGGAGAGGTTTACCTTGAGTTCGTCTGGCTGTGTCAAGCTCAAGCGATAGCGTAGCGTACATCCAGCAGCATCAGATATCAGAGCTACATATTCTCCAGCCTGGAGTTTATCTCGTTGACGAGTAGTAAGACTAGGACTATCCTCCCAACGTATCGTATAGGGACTCGTACCTCCACTGATATTGAGTTTGATGCTACCATTAGAAGCTCCAAAGCAACTGGGGTGCACTAATTCTGGTCGCACAACAAGGGCGTCAGGTGAAGAAACCTCTGCTGTAGCATCAATAGTACAGCCTCTACTATCTGTAACACGGAGGAAGTAGGTACCTATTTCGTTAACTCGAAGACTTGAGTTGGTTTCACCCTCCTTGTTCCATTCATATGAGTATGGAGCAGTGCCTCCCGTGACAAGCGCTTCGATAGAGCCTTCTCCTCCACTACAATTAGGGCTGATGACCTTAAACTTGAGGCTTAGAGCCTCGGGCTGAACTAATGTAAATATGGTAGATAATACACTGATGTTATTAGCATCTGTAATCTTCACTTGATATTGTCCTGCACTAAGACCACGAGCGATACTATCTGTTTGTTGACTTAGCTCTTCGTTAGAACCATTGGTTAGCTTATACCAAGTGTAGGTGTAGGGCAGACGGCTCGCTATATGGGGCTTGCCACCCTTAGCATGTGCTGTTATCTCTCCGTTACTATCTCCGTGACAGCTAACGAAGCGACTTTCCTTAACCTCAACATCTAGGGGAGGAGGAGCATTGAGCGTTATATCAAGCTTTGCTCGACAACCACAAGGGGCATTCTTATCCTCGGGGGCGAGAGCATCAAAGCGGGCATCCTCTACAATGACCTGATATTCTCCTCTAGATATATTAGATAGAGTGTAGATATAGGCTCCCCCATCGGGGCGTACAGAAGTAGGGGTAAAACTGCAGCCATCCGACAGACGTATGATACGAACCTGGTAGCCGTTAGCGAGTGGAGTTCCCCCTGAGGCTCTAAAACTGATGGAGCCATCAGAAGAGTTATAAGCTAAGGGACTTACAACAGCTTCCTCCAAAACAGATACAGCTTCGGAGGGCTCCGCTAGAGTGACGCGGTGTATGAGCTCATTGCCTCCACCGTCTTTGGCGAAGCAATCATTGCTATCATAAACCTTGAGGGTATATTGCCCTGCTGGAAGGCGTGAGAGAGTAGTTGTTGAGCTAAACTCTTGGGTGCGGATCTCTACCCCAGAGGCGTCAAGCAGATGTGCCTTGAAGCGCCCTGTTCCGCCCGAGGCCGTGAGTGTGATGGCACCATCAGTGCCAGCGAAGCAACTCACATCCTTCTTGGTAAACGAGTGTGTGATGGCAGGTCGCTCGGCAACTTGCGCTGTAAACTGATGAGTCGTATGCTCTCCATAGCTCGCCAGACCATTATGATGAGTCCCTTTAAGCGCAAAATGATACGCTCCTGCTGTTAGGTTGGGAATAACAAAGCTGTTGGATGCGTCTAGCATCTCAATATTACGAACGACCCCACCAGGGGTAGAGAGAGCCAATGCTTCTCCAGGGCGAAGACCTCTATCAAGCGTAACTCGAATGGATGCGTCATCTGATTTATGGCAATGCTCTTGTTCAATACTATACGACGAGATATGCGGTACAGAGTACGTCGGTGTGAGAACGATCTTCTCGTAATTCGCTTCATCTCGGTGATCCTCTGTAATAGCATTAATACGAAACAGAACACTCTTGCCTGATGCAATCAGACCATTGAATTCTTCTTGACTAAATAGATCCGTACCCTTAAACGTAATGACAGAGTTGGATTCTGAATAGCGCACTCGGGTAGAGACATCGCGCCAAGAACTCTCTCCGGCAACCAGATATTGCCATCGATAGGTAGCGGGAACATACCCTTTAGTAGCCTTAAGGGTAATGACATCGTTGTCAGGAAGGAGACGCAACCTAGACTCTGAACCATCTCCCTCATTGCGATAATAGTGAAGCTTAATAGAGACGGGGATAAGCTCGATAGACATATCGATGGTTTCTCGAAAGAACAAATCATTACCATTATCAATCTTCCCTCCTCTCCAAGTAAAAATAAGGTGATATGCGATCTAATGTGAAGATTCTATACTCCTCACTTGTTTCCGTTTTCAAAAATTCCACCCACGACCTTTTACTCCAAAATTTCAATTGAGAAGGGTGTTACCTTCTCCACATTGATAGTAATGAATAATTGGGCTAGGAACCATCGTATATCGATCTCCTTTCACCGAGCGATCTATCCACTCATATATCTTCTCCTCTCCTCGGGGAGAAATTCCGAAGATTTTATATTCTATAGATTTCATAGTATTTCCTCTATTATAAATACTATGGAAGGTTAGAGTCAGCTTATATCTCCCATCTGTTTGGGCTTGTAGCTCAAAACAGGCAAAACAGAGATAAGATCAACCCAAGAATATATTTTTTTCATAACAGCACCTCCTTCTTTATTCTTATCGGGCTACTCCCTTTATTTTAGCTACAAGCATATACTCATTTTTCTTACCTTGAGTCAAATCTGAGTCTATGAGTTCTCCCTCCGGAGGTAGATTTTCTCGATACACCCCCATCCTACCCGAGGCATTAACCTTATATAAGGTCACTGATATCAATCCTATCTTAGGCACTCGCCACTTCAAAGCAATGCCGTCAGCTAAGAGCTCTGTCTTGAATGATATTTCTTTGTTTTGAATGGTGACAACCTTGAGATAAGCTTTACAGCAGGAGATGCGGGGGAGTAAAGGTTACTTGCGGTATAAGCTGCAACCTGATAAATATAGGTCTTACCCGATTCTATCTCTTTATCCATATAACTCAACATCATAGGATCTTCCAATAGCCATGACTTCCTTTTCAAAGAATCATTTTGCTCAGTACGGGTCAGCAGAAAACCTTCAAGAAACCCTATCCGCCCCAGCTTCCCAGTGGATGGAATTACCATCTTCTTTCGCCTTTGCTTCCACGATAACAGGAGTTGCAGGAGGAATCCGTGAGGGCTTACGTACAACTATTGATGCGGTCATCTCAGACTGGTTGTAGCGTTCATCCAAAGCCGTAAGAGCATAATAAACCTCCACATTCAGATTGTCTAAGCGCACACTATCAATATAACTCGTTCCGATAATAGCATCGCGTGTAATAGGAATTAGCTCCTCCCCTTTAGTCTCTGCCCGATAAAGACGGTAGCCATAAAGGTCTGCTTCTTCTCCGCTTGCCAGGAAAGGCGTACAGCTCCAAGACTGTCCACTTCTGCTTTTTAGCCCCTTAGGGCTAGCTGGAGGAATGCTATCTATAGCTTGTATCAGTACAGGGAAAGAGCTCATTGAGGCGCCCTGTTTGGCCTTTGCTTCAACTTTATAGTAAGGATAGCGCCCAAGGTTATCGATAGCATATACACGCTGCTTAGCGGAGACACTATCATAGGGATGATAACGCTTGTCATCTTGAGAGCGTAAAATACGGAAGCCCTTAATCAGATCTTCGTCCGCAACACTAAAGGTCCAAGATATACTTGCCCTACCATGAGTATCCAGGCCGTAGTTCTGTATCTGGGGACCAGTCGTCAACGGAGGATAAGACATTCCTGAAATCGGAGCACTATAGGCCCCTGGCTACCAAAGGAGTCACTCCAGCAATGCGATAATAATAAGTCTTGCGGTAAGAGATGCTGTCTCAAATAGGTGATCGGAGCGTACGGATTCTTCTCCGAGTCACTCATACGGGTAATGGGCAGCTCTGATACACGACTAAAGGACACACCATCCTCACTACGCTCTAGCCAGTAAGCGGGATACAAACTGGATAAACGATGATAATCCCAGCTGAGATAAGCTCCAGAGGGGCTAAATTGAGCCGATAGCTCCATGGGCTGTGGAAGTTTCACAGTATCTCCAACAACGACAAAAGCAGCCCCGTCTTCAATAACAAGCTCCTTCTTCGGGATAAGCGAACTTACACGATAGAGATACCTTTCGCCCCTCTGTAGCTTGACATCCTCAAAGCCCCAGCCTACTTCCTTAGCCACAGGGAAGCATAAGTCTGCTGCATAAAGAGCAAAAAGATAGCGCTGCTGGCGCTCCTCATCAAGTGCTATAGCCTTGGAAATTGGGCTGTCCCCCAAACTTACTTCGAAGCTTTCGCCAAAGATTGCTTGAGCGATAACTGCTCCCATAGGATACAGACTAATGAGCCCCTTGAGTTGGTCTGACTCTGCGGGCTTAAGTCGCTCTGCGAGGAGCATAACCTCTGGCTTATCGAGCAACACCTCATCACGGGCTACCGTCAAACGCTCTAGCCTGACACCATACTTATTGAGTAGTTGCCAACTCTTAGCATCACTGGCTACCCAGCGTAAGAGGACTCGGTCTTGATGCACTTCTGTCCGCACATGGATACGAGGCGATAGAAACCTCTGGCCCCATCCATATAGAGAGGAAAGACAATAGAGCACTACAAATAAAGGTATCTAAGATATGGCATAAGGAGCTATCTATTTAATTTCAATGGATTGTAGAAGAAGTATTCTACACGACTACTTACACTCCCATCAGGTAGGATATAGCTGATCCAAACCTTGTATTTCCCATACTTCAGAATGGGAAGCGAGCTGAAGATGAAACGACGATATACATCTGGACTTACTTGTCCCATGTTATTCACAATACTCCCCTGCAGGTCTCGATAGTCTCGATAGGCGACAAGCCCAACATCATACGTGAAGGGGAAGCGGAAAGAAGCTACACGAAGGCTCCCATCACCGAGCTTCGACAGATAAGTCTGACTAGGACTAAATGCCCTGTAGGGTGGGACGCCGATAGCGTCTTCGTCTCGGTTCGTCAAGCGAATAGCTCCATAGGGATAACCAGAATAAACAAGCGGAAGGACAGTTCCCGTGAAGTAGTCCTCCTGAAGCTCAGACTGCAGGCTTAGGAGTGGACGCTGCTGTGTACTAGCGACACCTATAACCCTCAGCCTCATCAAAGGCTTCCTTCCCTGAACATCTAATCCAAGAGTACTACCTCTCCAGCATCAAGTGCTAGTTCTTCTTTTTGCTTGAGACTTTTGATCTTCTCCGCGAAAGTAGCAAAGCGACTTGTGCTAAAGTTATAGCTTAGGATCGACTGCTCCAGCTCCATGTTCAACTGAACCCTAGCCTTATCTCCACCAATCTGTAAGGAGCCATCCCCTCCCTCTGCAGACTGTGAAGCCTCCACCTTAGTAGTTGATTGCTCCTGTGGTCTATAGGATAGCTCTAAACGATAAGCTGTAGAGGTCTTCAGCTGAGGAAGAGTAAACTCTAATCGCTGCTCCGCTTCTTTGTAGGTGAAGTCGCTAGTTATTGGTGTCTCTCCCTCTGCGAGGAAACGAAGTTTGTAGGCAAAGCCCTGATCAAAAAGATACTTCTGTCCTAGCTGTAGCTGTATATACCCCGTGAAGACTCCCCTAGGCAGGAGATAACGCTGATCTAGTACAGGATAAGCATAAACGATATTCTGAACAGGAATATTCTGAGGAGCTCCACCTGTGGTAAAAAACTTACCTGCTTCTCTTCCACGGCAGGCTTACCTGAGGTCTGAACCTGCCTCCAAGAACCACCTACTAGTTCTTCAAAAGCTACACGGACCACAGCTGTCAACTTGCTGTTAGGAGGTAACACTTCCTCGGTCTGGAAGCGGACACTCTGCTTGTCCTGCTCCAGATAAGCTTTCCATGGATAAGAGATCCATCCTGATTCTTCACAAGGAAGTCCTGGAACTGGATACGGTACATCTTTTGTTCACCAGCATCATTGGAAGCTTCGAAACTCTTCCCCATAGCGACATTAAATGTAGCCTCGGGTGAAGTAAAGACACTAACCGCCTCTTCGCCTGAAGAAGGTGCAAGATCATGGATCATAGGCTCATCTACAGGCGAACTACCTGGGAGAATAAGGTCACACTCCTCCCCGATGGTTAGCTTAAAGCGAGCCTTACCCTTGATAAGCCCAAGCACATTGAGGTCTACACCAAGGTAGCCTTTGAAGAAGGTCGGGTCAGGCAAGCCTGCCTGTAAAAGGGCAGCAGCACCACCCTTAATCACAGGAATACGTGTGCGCAAGAACCAAAGCTTAATCTTCACCCCTAAGCTCCCCTGCAAGTAAGCGTAAGCCTGACCTTGCGCATACCAACCGTCGAGCCCAACAGAACCCGAGCGCCCCCTACACTGCGCAGCTCCATAATCCTTGAGCATCACATCAAAGCCCAAACCAGCATTGAAGTTGGCATACATCATAAGGAACTGCAGATCACCTGTTCGGACAGCCAACTCTGAACCGAAAGCAAGCCCCTTTCCGGTACTTAAAGCTTCAAGATTACGTCCCAAACGCAAGCGATTCAAATCTTGCCCCAGAATATCAGCAACAGCTTGAGGAGGAGCGGGCATCTCTGGAATACGTGAGCCAGCCATAAAGTATGATCCTGACTTCACGGCCAGGATATTACCAACAGCTAGCTGGACACCCAAGCGGTTACTAGGATTCCCCAAGTGAAGATACCACTCTCGGGGATCAATGTGAAGAACGCCCCAACCAGCTTGGCCCCTATCGCCAAGCCCCTGAAGAAAACCTCCTGGAGTATTGAGATAAATATCAGAGGTCGCATGGAGTACTCTATTCTGCAGATCCATCTGCACGCAGAGTGTCCCCGAGAGTCCATTATCCTTGAGGATCTCTGGGAGTTGCTTGAGAGACTGTCCTAGGGCCTTCCAGTCATTCTGCTTGAATTGCTCAGAGAGCGACGAGGGAAGGTTCGTTGTTGCACCCTTAAGTCGTTCCTCAATAGCACCCCGGTTCTTTTTCCCTCCGTTAGGAAACCTCCATAGCCATAGAGACCGACAGAGCCTAGTCCTCCAGCTTTGGTAAAGAGCATCTCTAGTGCTGCTTCTCCGTAGCTAGCCTTACCAATTTCGAATATAGTAGAGCACTTTGAAGCCTAAGCCCACGGTGGCATCGGGAATATAATGGGCATTGGAGAACTTTCCCCTTCTGGATGCGTTCCTTCGGCTCGAACACCAGAGGTCAATGCTCCTCCAAGACCATTCAAAGTCATTGCCCCTAGCAGAGGTACGCCAGGGTGGAAACCAGCCATTCCATCGACGTACCAGTAGCGGTGACTATCTTTCCGCCCAAAGGCTGCTCTCGCTTTGATCTTTGTCGCTAGTGCGCTCTGGGCTTTTAGAGGAGTCAAAGGAAATCCCCATCTCTACATCTCCAGCGAAGCCATCACCATATTGGCTATCATCTCGATGCCAATTTAGCTCACCCTGAGATTAATGACTTTAGCTATACTCGCATCGAGCTTAATAGCCCCAACTTCCAGCTTATCGAAGACCCAAGCCTGCTCCTCATAGCGAGCGAGTAATCCAATCTCAGTCTCCCCAGAGAAAAGCTTCTCCCCTAAATTGATGCCAGCACCTATAGTCAAACGGACTCTATCCCCACCCTTGCTATCAAGGGCTAGCTTATGGATCGACAAGGGGAAGTTTCCGAGCTTAGCCTCTCCCTCATACCCCAAGTAGTCTGCTGTGAGATAAGGAGCTATTGTTCGTAGTTTCAGGTTGCGGAAAAGCAAGCGATCCAGCTTAGGTATTGAGCCAGACGAGTACTCATCTCCATTGAGAGCCATATAGCCACGCAGAGTAGCCTCAGGAAGGAACTTATCTCCTACGAGTCGAAGGCTAACATAGGAGTTCTTATCTCAGGTAAGCTTTTGCAACGGAAGAGCGAAAAAGTCAAGAGCCCTCTTCGGTCTTGACCCGCATAGCATATTCATTATCTGACAATAGTTGCCCTTCATATCCCAGCTGAGTGTGCTTACCGCGGAAAGGCAACTGTAACCGTACTCGAAAATCAGCGGAGACCAACTCACTTGCTATTAGATTCAGCCCGAAATGATCCACAGAGAGCGCCAGCCACTAGCATCTCCTCGCTCCAATGGAAGAATGCTGTCTGCGGCAAACAGCCCAGTCACTCCGTAGTCATCAATAATCAGTCCACGTGCTGAAAAGCTCGCCCCAGAAAAGGCTTGGGGCAAGGTTACCGACACCTTATCAGCGTAAACACCTCGCCACAAAACAGCCTCCTCTGGCATATATTGTCGCTGATACTCTTCTGGAATATAAAAGCTTGTCATTGTTACGCAGACTACTCAGATCAAGGCTCACCCCCTCCAATGAAAAGATATAGTCCTTAAGTCCTTTAATCTGGAAACTCGGCAGATCCACCGAGACAAGTAAGTCATCCCAACTGGTGACAACTGTACGAAAATGTCCGCGCACTTGCTGCTGACTAGGATCAGTAGGCAGCAAAAAGCGAATTAGGAAAAATGCACCTCTGCATCTAGTGATAGGCTCTGAAAGCCTTCACAACTGACGGTCATGTAGGTGTCGCTCTCAGAGCGCCCCCTACTTTTGTTCAAAGGCTGACCTCTAAGGACAAGACTTGTATTCCCCCCATTGAACGGGATCTCTACATCATGAAGAAGGGAGAGCTTCAACTCTCCAATCAAACCACCAGAATGTGTCCCACGAATACCCTCTGCTCCAAAAAAGAGCACCCGACGATTTCCGCCAACACCTTGAGGAATAACGGCTTTTGCATATACACCTAACTCCGTAGAAGACGTATGCAATGCAAAGCGATTGACGGCTATAGTAATTTTCCATACCGCCTATCGTTCGTTTCATCCCTAAAGGCAAGTAAACTTGAGCTTCTTCATTAAAGCTCAAGTCCTCAACATAAGCGTTGCGCTGAGCTAGATCGGCAAAAGTTCGTTCTACAGCCTCAAGTTGCCGTTGAGTATTCTGAGAAGTTTGAGCATATACCTCGCTAGGTAAATAGAGTAGGCAGAAGAAAATTAGTAGAATTAAACACCTCTCCAGAGAGAACTTAATACCCCCAGCACCTCTAGACCTCTCCTTTTTGAACAAATATGCAGACTCATTAATACAGCCTAAAACAAACAACAATTAGAATTCGCTACTTACGTTGTACAACACGAATTTACTTATCATTTACCAATTGAACAAATTTCAATAGAGGAATCTCAATTACAAATCTAGGTTCCCCTTTCTACCCGCCATATCCCTGCCTTATCCCAAGACTCTGAAGCACGTTATTTCCATCCATATATTTGCCACACAGAACACTTTATATCAGACATTTGGCATCATTATGGACAACAATCACATGGAGGACTACATACTAGTCCTAGAGGACCGCACAGAGGTCCAGAATACATCCGAGGTAGGCAAACTCTCCATCATCTCGGACATCAACGAAGAGGGAGAGCTCAAGACGACCTCCGCCGAGGCCACCAATCAGAGTAGCTTCCTCAAGTTCAATAACCAAGACGGGCTGCTGAAGAACTTCATGAAGAACTTCCTCAAGCAGTTCAACGACCCGACTCGCTTCGGACTGTACAAGGTCCTTGCAAGCAACGTCGAGCAAGGCGTAGAGAGCCTTCGCTCCTCCTTGCAGAATCGGCACCATCCTACCACCGAAGAGCTCCTCAAATCCCAGCAAGTATCTTTCGAAGACTTCCTACCCATGCAGAAGCGCACCACTGCCATTGATCCCGAACAGATCGACTGGCGTATGCTTGAAGACCTCGGCCTCAGTCGCGAGAAGCTCGAAGCCAGTGGAGCGCTAGAGAAGATGCTCTCCTGGCAGAAGAGTGACCTCCTCCCCATCGCAGTGCCCTACGGCAATAGCTCGATCTACACCGAGGCACGCCTAGCGTTCCGCACCGACGATGATGGCAACATCGGCCTAGCCGTTCATGCCATGCGCAAGGAGCCCCAGCTTGACTTCCCTTACATGGGCTGCAAGTTCAGCCCCTGAGGACAAGGCACAGCTCCTCAAGACGCAGCAACCTAGGGCAAGACCATCGAAGTCGTCACCAAGCAGGGAGAGCTCTTCGACGCCCTACGTATCCATCGACCCACAGACCAACGAGCTCCTTGCCTTACGTGCTGACCGAGTATCCATCCCCAAGGAGATCAAAGGGGTGACGCCTCTGACCAGCAGTACAAAGACCTTGTAGAGGGTAAGGCGGTCAAAGCAGAGGGTACGACCTCCAAGAATGGCAAGTCCCTTCGACGCTACGCTTCAAGTCAATGCCGATAAGAAGGGCATCGAGTTCATCTTCGGCGACAGCAAGAGTCTCCGGGAGCGTCAGGAGCAGTCTCTCTACCCAGGGCAAAAGCCAGGGCGCTCCCCAGTAAACTCTGTGGGCTTGAGTTGACCGAGAAGCAGCGCGAGGCTCTTGACTCGGGACGCACCCTCTACCTCAAGAACACGGTCGACAAGGAGGGCAAGCACTTCAACGCCTACGTCCGTATGGATAAGGAACAGAACCGCCCCCTGCTTCTTCAAGTACAACCCCGAGAAGAAGCAAGGGAAGCAGGAAGTCGAAGCCGTGCTGAAGGACACAAGACCCAGGTAGCAGTGAACAACGAAGGCAAAACCAACGAAGCGACCAAGCACCTCAAAGAGCCCCTCAAGTCTGAGCAAACAGAGTCTACAGCCGATCAGAAGCAGAAGCAAGAGCGTAAGGCTCGTCGTGGACATAAGCTTTTAAGCCAAAGACACAAGACCACGACGACCTGTATCATCGCAGAAAAAGCCCTCTGTAGCACGTGACATTGCGCGCATCGTAGGGGCAACACACCAGCAAGACGGCTTCATCGAGGGCAAGGACTACTCTCGTCACTTGGGCATTCGGTCATCCTCATCACCCTAGCCCCTGCCCGAGCACTACGGACTCGGGACATACAATACTGACGAACTCCCCATCCTCCCTCAGCCCTTTCAGCTCATCGTTCGACAAATCCGCAAAGAGAAAATCCTTCGAAGACGACCCGACAGCCCTCAAACAGCTGAAGGTGATCCGATCCTGCTTCGAGCGTGCCGAGCAGATCATCGTCGCTACCGATGCAGGAAGAGAAGGAGAGCTCATCTTCCGCTACATCTACACCTACCTCGCCTGCCAAAAGCCCTTCCAACGGCTATGGATCTCATCCCTCACCGACAAGGCAATTCGGGAGGGACTAGCCAAGCTCAAACCTGGGGAGCAGTATGATGCACTCTACCTAGCAGGCAAAGCTCGTAGCGAGGCAGACTGGCTCGTCGGCATCAATGCCAGCCGTGCGCTCTCAATAGCTCGCCGTGGAGCCTATTCGCTGGGGCGTGTACAGACCCCGACACTCGCCCTAGTATGTCGTCGCTTCTTAGAGCATCAAGGCTTTTCATCTCGCCCCTATTGGAGACTCCATGCCACGATTGAGCAAGACGGCATCCTCCTCAAGGCTCTTTGCCAAGAGCGCTTCGAGGACAAGAACCTTGCCCAAAGCGCCCTGAAAATACTAAGTAGTCAGTCACATCTGAAGATCCTATCGGTCGAGAAAAAGCGCACTGAGACCCCACCTCCTCTCCTCTTTGACCTCACCACACTTCAGAAAGACGCCAACCGCAAGCACGGCTTCTAGGCCGACAAGACCCTCTCGCTAGCCCAAGCTCTTTATGAAAAGAAGATCATAAGCTACCCCCGCACCGGGAGTCGCTACATCAGCGAAGATGTCTTCGAGACGATCCCCACCCTACTCCATCAGCTAGGTATCACTCTTAGCCAACCGCTTAATCGGTACGCTGTCGACAATCATCGGGTGACCGACCATCACGCCTCCCTCCCAACAGGTGAGTCCCCTGAGGGACTATCTCCAGAAGAGACAATGCTCTATCAGATGATCCTCAGCCGTTTCATCGAAGCCTTTGCTCCCAACAGCGAAGAAGAGCGTATGCAGGCTGAGCTGAGCGACGGGACCTACCGCTACAGCTGGCGGGCTACACGTAGACTGTCGCTGGGCTGGAGAGCTTATTCGCAAGACGGAGGAAAGGACAAAGTGGAGGCGACAGACGACGAGGAAGAGCCTCCTCGAACAACTCCCCACGCTCACCGAAGGGGAGCACTTACCTCTTCGTCACACTGAGATCACGGAGCATCAGACCAAGCCCAAACCTTTGTTTACCGAAGCCTCCCTACTCTCCGCCATGGAGCATGCTGGACGGGAGCTGACCGATGCTGAGAGTCGCAAGGCGATTGCCGAGTGCGGACTCGGGACACCCGCTACCCGCGCAAGCATCATCGAGGCACTCATCCTACGCGAACTCATCCGTCGGGAAAAGAAGACGCTCATCCCCACAGAGAAAGGGCTGTCCGTCTATCAGCTCGTCAAGGACCAAGAACTAGCCAATGCCGAACTCACTACCAACTGGGAGCTCACCCTCTCAGCTATAGAAGCAGGGAAGGCTTCTGCCGAGGACTCTCGCCTCCGGATCAGAAGCTACACCACAGACATCTGCCACAAGCTCCTCGCCCTGCAGGCTGAAGCTCCAGCCTATCTCTCCTACCGCTGCCCGCTCTGCGCCCAGGACACTGTGGGCATCTTTGACAAGATCGTCAAGTGCCGCAACGAGACGTGTGACTTCCATATCTTCCGTGAGATCTGCGGGGTAAAGCTCACAGAAGCACACATCATGGGAGTCTCCTTACCAGTAGACGGACCTACTCTCATCAAAGGCTTTTCAGAACAAGGCGGGCAAGAAGTTCAACGCCCACATCACCCTCCGAGGGGACGGCTCAACGGGGTTTGAGTTCGACTCCAATAGCCACCCCCACAGAAGACGCTAACCATCCTCTGTAAAGCGCCTTATAGATCGAGAAAAAAGTGGCTAGTCTTTTATTTAAAAGATTAGCCACTTTTCAGCGGGACATTAGCACCTTTCGAACGACCTCTGGAACATACCTCCCAGAAGCACAAACTCAGCTATGCCTTACAACAAGAAAGCCGTACTTGCAGCCAATACCCAAGCGATCCACATCATCCTTCGCCTCGAGAAAGAGCAAAGGCTAGCCACCGAAGAAGAGCGGATCATCCTTGGCGCCTACCAAGGCTTCGGAGGGACTCAAATGTGTACTGAATCGCACCGAGCAGCCCGAAGATATTTGCTACTGGGCAAAGTCCGAGCAAGAGCTCTTCAAGCCCACCTGCGCCTTGAAGCAGCTCATCTACCGAGAAGCTCCCGATGCTCTGATCGCCAAACGCTACTGGGAGAGTATCAAGGCTAGTGTCTTGACCTCCTTCTATACCGACACGCGCATAGTCTCCGCCATCGCTACAGCCTTAGCTGAGACCGGAGTGGAGTTTCACTCTTGTCTGGATCCATCATCTGGGATAGGAGCCTTTGCCGATACCTTTGCCCCTTATGCTCGCCGTGTCGACGCACTCGAGAAGGACTTACTCACGGCTCGGATAGCCCAAGCACTCCATCCCCTTGGAGAGAGCAAAGTCACTGTTCGCCAAGCCCCTTTCGAGTCCCTCGGCGAGCTCGCTGAGGCGGACCGGTATGACCTCATCACAAGCAACATCCCCTTCGGCGACTTCATGGTCTATGATCGCACCTACTCCAAAGGGAAGGATAGCATCAAGCGGGAAGCGACACGCACCATCCATAATTACTTCTTCATCAAAGGGCTGGATAGCCTACGAGAGGGTGGCGTCCTGGCGTTCATCACGTCGCAGGGATTACTTGATTCCCCGTACAACGAGATCTTCCGACGCTATCTGATGGAGCAGAGCCGACTCATCTCAGCCATTCGCCTACCCTCAGGCACGTTTCTCAGAGCACGCCGGGACCGAGGTCGGCAGCGACCCTCATCGTCCTGCAAAAGCAAACGGGCAAGGGGATAACGCCTGGTGAAGAAGAGCGCTTCGTACGTACTGCAGCTGCGCCCAGTGGCGATGGCTTCTCCATAGCCTTCACCCACAACTCCTCTTAGAGGCTTCTTGGGACGAGGTCCGCTCGCATACGATCGCGACCGAGCGAACCATGGGAACCAACCCCTCACTGGGAAAGCAGCCTGTATACCAATTTGATGGGGGCATAGACGAGATGGCTGATAGTCTACTGGTACAGCTTGTTCAGGATGTAGCACAGCACTTCGATCGAAAGCTCTACAAAACAGGAGTAGCAACGACTGAAGAAGAGCGCCAAGCAGAAGCCGAGAAGAAGCTACTGCTCTCGGAGTGACCGTAGGCTCCCCGCAGAAGGAGGCTCAGAAGAAAGACAAAGAAAGAGACGATGCCTTTAACCTGATGCCTAGGGTACCATCGAGAAGAGCCTCCCCAGCTCTACAGTACAGAAAACGAGCCTCCTCGGTGATCGTACCGCCTATGCTCGCTACTTCTTCCCTGCTGGAGCTTACACCGCCTACCTCCTGGAGTACGACCCGAAAGAGCGTATCGGCTTTGGGGGCAGTTACCACGGGCTATGGATGGGAGCCTCGGGAACATCTCACTCGATGAGATGGAAGAGGTCCAAATAAAAGGGCTACGCATTGAGCGAGATCTCTACTTCTCTCCCACTAAGCTCCACTCAGATAGAAGAGCTCTCGAAGAGCCTCGTACAAAGGCAAGACTTTCACAAAGGAAGCTCTACAAGCTGAAGAGAACCCGACAGAGGAGCTAGACAAGGGACAAAGGATACTCCCCTAACGAAGAAATTGCTCCTGAGGGAGTCCCTGCACTCACCCTGTTTCTGTCAGTATGAAGCACCTGAGCGACGACCCGACACGGAAGCTCCCTGAGAGATGAATGGGCAGACCGTGTACTTTGATGACGATCATCACCCCCATCACGCAGGCAAGCCACGAGCAGGAGGAGCTACTCTTTTGCCCCAGAAGAATACACCCTCTGGACTCTGGAAGTAGAGCGGGTGAGTGCCGAACTCAAGGCTAATACCCCAAAGCATAGCTCCTCCTCACAGAAGGCTCATACGGAAACTAAGACCCAAACATCCCGCAGGCGTAAGCAGCCTGCTCGCGATACGATCCAAGAGGCTCTCTCTTCGACTTCACGGATGAAGCCGGACAAAGGCCAGGTGGTCCCCACAACCGAGTATCGGGAGGTCTTTGACACATCTCCTCGCCCCTTCCTCTCCGCCCCCGACAGCCACCTTCGCGATGGCTCTATCGTCGCGCAGAAAGGACAGGTAGGCTACCTCTCTGACCTCAAGAGGCGACCAACCTTTCACCCCATGGATCTCCCTCTCGCTCAACTTACTCGCCTAAGAGCCTACAGAGATCCGCGAGAGCTACCACCGGCTCTATGACTATGAGTACCACCAACCATACGCCGAGGACAAAGAGGAACGGGGAGAAGCTCAACCGGCTCTACGATGCCTATGTCGCTCGCTGGGGAGAGCTGAACAAGAAAGCCAATACGGACGTCATTAAGATGGATGCCACCGGGATGGAGATGCTCTTTCTTGAGCGCTCTATCGATGGACACTTCGTCAAAGCGGATATCTTCGATCATCCCACAGCCTTCTCCTCCGCCGAACTCTCAATCGCTTCCGACCCACTCGAAGCTCCAGGAGCCTCGCTCAACAAGTACGAAGTGTGGAGCCTCTACACGGCTTCGCTACTTCCCGAGATGGAGGAGAACGACATCATCTCTGCCCTCGAGGGACGTATCTACTACAATCCTGAGGCAAGTGGCTATGAGGTAGCCGATAAGTTCATCTCGGGCAACGTAATCGAGAAAGCTGATAGGCTGTACTCGTGGCTACTTGACCACCCCGACCACGAGGAAGGGAAACAGAGCTTGGCAGCTCTATGGCAGCACGCCCAACACCCATACCCTTTGCCGACCTGGACTTCAACCTCGGGGAACGCTGGATCCCAGCAGCTGTGTACGGTGAGTTTGCCTCCGACTTCTTCGGCACAGATATCCGTGTGGCATATCACGCCAACACGGATGAGTATACCATCACTTGTGATCGGAAGAATGGTAACATCTGGCATAAAATATGCTGCGTACAAGGTGAGTTCCGTCGATACGA
>BNJS01000346.1_pt1 | contig 143878 bp, 150 predicted proteins | sample 8540461 | NCBI WGS metagenome assembly BNJS01 (sample SAMD00202454, study PRJDB9452) | human saliva metagenome | isolation source: human saliva | place: Japan | reverse complement strand
CCCAAATTCCGCTAAAAACTTCTCTCGCTTCTCCGGTCATAAAGGCGTGTTTACTTTCTTTATCGTAGAAAATCTTGAGCTCACCGCCTAAAAGGTGCACAAGTACCTCTTCATCCAGTTTTCCTAAGAGATTTCCGGCAACAACCGCTGCTGTAGCACCGGTTCCGCAGGCAAGGGTTTCTCCCGATCCTCTTTCATAAACCCGGAAATTGATTTCCTTTCTGTTCTTTATCTCGATAAACTCACTATTTACCCGATTGGGAAAGCGGGAATGGCTTTCAAAGCTTTTGCCGTATCGTTCAAAATCAATGGTATAGATGCTCTCTCCAAGCACGGGATTATCCTCTAAAAAATAGATAGCATGCGGATTTCCGGTATTGATTCCCACAAAGGATAAGTTTAAATCCTCAACTTGTATTTTCTCCGGAAGATTGCTATCCAATTTCACTTCTCCCATATCCACCGTGGCTTGAAAGAGTTTTCCGTCCTTTACTTCATAGCGAATCTCTTTCATACCGGACTTGGTCTCTATCTTTATTAACGGAATATCAGGACGCACAATCCCATGATCATAGATGTATTTTGCGGTACAACGAATGCCGTTTCCGCACATTGCGCCTTCCGATCCGTCCGCATTAAACATATGCATATAGGCATCCGCCTTATCACTCGGCTCAATCAAAATGATACCGTCACCTCCGACACCGAAATGCCTATCCGACATTTTTATCGCTAAATCTTCCGGATTCTCTACTTTCTCCCGAAAACAGTCAATGTATATATAGTCATTTCCCAAACCTTCCATCTTGGTAAATTGCATATCCTCTCCTTCTTTTTATATCCAGTCTACTCTAAGCTAGAAGTAGATTTTCACTAAATTTGCAAACGATTTCGGATTCCAAAGTGACGCCTGTAAAAGTAAATCTACTTACAGAAATCCAAGCTTTAAGATAGTTCTACTCGCTTATTGTCTATAATCTCATAGAATACAGCCTTTCCTTTCAGAGCATAGTCTCCGGCTTTTAACGCATATGTTCCGTCTATTCCCTGATACTGTAAACCGTTAAGCTTCTCAAACAGGCTTTTTCCCTTATTTTTCAGAGCCTTTTGAAGGATTGCTATGGCATCCTTCTCCCGTCCTCCTTGCTCATCCTCTACGATGGATAAAACAGAATCCGCACTAGCTGTCGTTTGAGATTCTTCTTCTACTTGTGGTAAGCTACTCTCTTCCTGTTCGGGAGAAGATGTTTCCATCTCACTTATTTCACTATCTGAAACTGTTTCATTCTTTGTATTCTTTCCATACAAAAGACAATTGGTCTTCCGTTCCGTATCTCCCGGAAAATCAGCCCTATCCCAGTCATTCCCAAGTAAAGCGGTAAAATTATGTTCTTCTGCCAGAATAGTATTTGCTTCTTCATTGTAATATTCCAAAAAAAGAATATCGATTCCTGCCGTTTCCAGCTCACTCAACTTTGCCCTAAAATCATCTTCGGAAGTATAGCTATAAACTGTCACAACTCCTCCCAACTCCTGAAAGGCTTCCGTTATTTCCTTTGATAAGAGATCCGCCTTCCCTTCAGGCAGCAAAATTCCCATGGAACGAAATGCCTCGTTGTAGGCAAAGAAGGAGAGATCCACCGCTTGATCCTCCGCCGACCTGCTTAAACAAAAACTGTGCTCCCGCAAAGAATCTTTGGGAACAAATGTAGTAGCAAGGTAAGGAATCTTCTCTTCTTCACTTAACTTAGAAAGGAAGTTCACGTTTTGCTCTTCCCCTCCAAGAATCAAGTCCGTTTTCAGGCTTAGAATCTCATTTTTTATTTTTTCCTCTCCTATTTCCGGATTTAAGAAATGCAGTTCTATCCCGCCCTCTTCTTTTGCATAGCTTTCAAGCTTTGTCTTCTCTTCTTCGGACAATTGCTTTACGAGGGTAAGCTGTACACTTTCTGCTGTAGTATTCTCATTCTGTTTCAGAATACGATTTGGAGAAGCGGCTTTGAAACGAATTAGGCACAATAAAGAGAGTAGAAGAATGGCTATTCCTCCACAGGCAATATAGAGCTTTTTCCGAAATTCTTTTTTTCTCTTTTCCAGTCGTTTTGTAGAACGATCCTTTCTTTCCTTACGAAGTCTCTCCCTTTCCTTCATAAGTTCCGCATCATCATCGGATAGTTCCGTTTTTTCAAAGTTGTTTTGGATTTTTTTCTGTGCGGCTTCTTTTTTTAATGTTTCTTTCTCTTCTTTCGTTCTTCCATGAGCTTCCGGAATTCTTCCTCCGAAATCTTCATCTCTTCCAATCTCTTCTTTCTCCGTTCCTTCCACTTCTTTCTCCTTTTTCGTTCATCCACGATATTCTTTGCACCGTAGAGAGCTCCCCCTCCAAAAAGAAAGGCCAGAATTGCAATAATCACAGTAACTCCACTAATCGTCACTGCAAAAAAAGCAGCTTTTGTTTTAGGACTCGCCTCTTCGAACATCACACGAATATTTTGTTCCTTATATAGACTCGCCTTACCAACCATTCTTCCGTCTAAAAGAAATACCAGTTCGGGTAAGCTTTTTTCCTTTAGACGACGTATAGAGCTGCCGCTGCTTACGGAAGCATCCGCTCCCGTAGTTGGACTTTCTTCATTGGCAGTCATATCATCCGCAGAAGTATCTTCCGTTTCTTCCGTCTTAGGCAATAAAAATTGAAATTCAAGCCCCTCCTGACTTGCCCCCTTCGGTAAAGAAAGAAGTACCTTTCCGGAAAAATGCAACTTATCCTCGGCCGTAATATAGCCCTGCTTCACTGCTTCCAGACGGATTCTTTCCAGATAATTAGCGGAATCTTCCAATTCCTGCTGTTCTGTTTCTAAAAATCCCAAATCCAAAAGCGCTTTTGTGTCTATATAATGATAAGGTGTTTTATCCCCTAACACAACCGTAACCAGTCTTCTGTCGCCCTCTTTTGCAAGAGTAAGGAGAGTATTTCCGCTATTCTTCGTAAATCCTGTCTTCCCTGCTACGACACGCTTATCATAAAAACGGGAATCAGGAAGCATCATCTTATGCTCCATATAAATGGTATTTCCCTCGGGAAGTCTCTGGAGTCCGTTTAAAGTATGGCGAAGATTCTTTTCTATATCCAAAAACTTTTCATTGTGAAAGGCGGCTACTGCGATAAGAGCCATATCCTTTGCCGTAGTGTAATGATTTTCCGAAAAAAGTCCGGAGGGATTATCAAAATGACTTCCTGTGCATCCCAGCTCCTTTGCTTTAACATTCATCATTTCCGCAAAGGCTTCTCTTGAGCCTGCCACATGTTCTGCCAGAGCATTTGCAGACTCATTTGCAGACTTTAGCAGTAAAGCATGCAAGCAATCATTGACCGTTAGTACATCTCCTGCCTCAATCTGCGCATTGGATGAACCTGCGTCCACATTGTAGACAGCATCATGAGAAAAAGTTACTTTCTCATCTAGATTACAATGATCCAGTACCACAAGTGCCGTTAGCACTTTGGTAATACTCGCAGGGTATCCCTTCTCTTCCCCATTTTTAGAAAAGAGGATTGCTCCTGTATCGGCATCCATCAGAACAGCCGATTCTCCGGTAAGTTCTACACTTCCCCATGTAGCTGCATAAACTTTTATGCTGTCAGAAAGTGGAAGCAAGAAAAATAGAAGGAAGCAAAGGAGGCTATATACTATTCTTCCCTTATTACGCAAACTTTCCTCCTAGTCTAAACAAATACAAAATAAACATCTCGTTTTATTACTCTATAGTTCTTTCAAAAAAATCTTTAAAATTTTTTTCTGATGCTCATGAAAGGACAACGCATGTGGAGAAGACTTCCACGGCACTTCTCCCGTCTCTCTTTCTTTTTCCGACTCACCCAAGCCTTCCGACACCGGAGAATGATTTCCAAAAAGACAGTGCTTTTTACTGTCCAGACGTCTCCACTCCCGTTCTATATGAGAAAGTAAGCGATTCCCCAAAATGAGCGCAATATCGTTTCGATGTGCATCTTCGTACTCCTCCGAGAAATAAGAAGAAGCCGGGCTTCCTAAAAAGAAAAGGGGGAAAAGCAAATTATGCCTTCCGGGAATATCGCTTTCTTTGCAGGATACTCCTTGAATATAGTCCTTCCATTCCTCCAAGAACTCTCCGGTATAATCATAAAAATGAGCGTAGAGAATATCTATTAGGCACTTCCTGTCCGGTGCGGAACTGTTTTTAAACTGTAAATACAGCTCGATAAAAAGCTCCAACACCCGACAGATTGCTCTTTCTTCCTGCTCATATACAATTCCAAGGGAAGTATACAGTAGAACAGAAAGAATATCTCCCAGCTCATCCTTTTCCAACGCTTCCTTTGGGAAATAAATAGTTATCACAGGACTCCATACATTCCTGAAGAAGCGAAGGCATTTCTCTTTTATTTCTGCAAAAAAACTTACTTAAGGATGCAAAAAAAATGCCGTAAGAGCTGTTTTGATTCACTTCATCCGGAATCGCTTTGATTCGTTCTAATGAAAGCTGTAATCTCTCTCCCATATGCTCCTCATTATAGCAAAATCACATTAAACAAGCCTTACGAAAAAAAGTTTTTTTTCGTAAGAATCAGCCTCTGATTCCCAAAAATAAGAAAAACAGCCAACAGAACAGAAGAAGGATATCCAATCCTATCGCAAGATATATCGGTCGTTTTTCTAAAAATTTTCCCCTCTCCAAAGGAATAGCAAAGCGAAGTGAAAAGGCGGAAAAATGAACAGAAAGGAGCGCAATCGCAGCAATCACCATACCTGCCTCTCCATGTCTGTAAAAAGAATAGGAAATACAGAATAAAAAAAGAAGGAGAGCCAATCCGGAAAGGATACAAGCTCCCACAGTACCTCTTGCCAATTTCTTTCTGATATAGGAATATCTCTTTTCTTTCTCCAATGTCTTTCTCCCGTTTGTGAAGTCCGGACTACAGTTCTCTTTTCTGCCTTCTCTTCTTCCTTTTTCTTTGCACCAAACGGAAGCAACAATACCCGAGCAAGGTTCCCGTTGTGTTCAAGATAACGTCATCTATATCACAGCTGCCCGCTCTTAAAAGCAGTTGAACCAGCTCCACCCCAAAAGATAAGAGATATCCTGCCATAACCGTATTATACCAATACTTCCTGCAACGTCCGGAAAAAGGATGGAAGCAAAAAAAGCCCAAAGGCGCAAAACCGATGATATTTCCAAAAAGATTCAAAAAAACGAGCTGAGCAAACCAATCTGCTTCCAGTGAAAAAAATATAACGTTTGATTTCTCGAAACGGATAGAGATTATAGCTCATGTGCTCCCTGTTTAAGAGACCTCTTCCATTCAACTCGGAAAAGAACAGCAAATAAAAAAAGGAGAAGAATATAGAGCGCAAAAAACAACACAGCTGCCCATCTGTTCCTCGGTCATTTCCCTTTGCACGCATACTCTCTTCTTCCTAAAATGTCAAATCTTCTTTTTCTTCTAAGGAGAATTGCTCCTTCAATAATAGACAAAAATACCGGTAACAAGTCCGATTGTGATAAGCACCACACCCATAGCAATAGAAGCTCCACCTGCATTTCTCATAACCTTATATATCTTTTCCATCTCTTCTCCTCTTTCTTTCCACGCTGTAATAAGATAGACAATCCTGCACAGCAAAGCCCATTTTTGTATAAAGCTTCATAGCCGGCATATTCCGGGAATCAACCTGTAAAATGACCTTCTCGTACTGCCCGTACTCTCCCTGTTCCAGGCAATCTCTAAGTATTTCTTCTCCCTTTCCCTGTCCTCTGAACCTATTCTCTACCATAAGCCCGTAAAGGTAAAGTGTTTTTTCATTGTAAGCAGAAAAAAATACCTCTCCAAAAGGATAACTCTTTCTCTCTCCCGGAAAAACAACAGGATGCTCCAGCGTTTTTTCCAGAAAATATTCAGAATAGAGGTAAGGAAAATGAAGAAAGGACTCTTCTTTGGTCTTCCTAATAAAACGAATTCTCTTCTCCCGAAAGTCATCGTAAAGACTTTCGCTAAGCATGGTAAAAAGTCCTTGCCCTCGCATAAAGGGATGTATAAACACAGTACAAAGCAGAATATCCTTCCCCTCCTCCTGTTCCCCAAGCTTATATCCCATGAGGATTGCAAGATAGTCTTCCTTTAAGCCGCTTTCCTTCTTCTCTTCATTCCGAATACTATAGAAAAAGTCATAATCCAGCGCTGTATCATAGTTTGTTTTATCTTCTTGATTACAGAGGAGAATCAGGTCTTTAAATCCCCTTTCCTCCTCTTCGTTTAAATCCAGTTGCAGCTGAACATCCATACCTTCTCCATTGTGAAACGAGCTACTTTCTCATTTTGCATATAAGACTGTAGGCAAAGTCATATTTCCGCTTTCAAAAAACTGCCCCTTTTCTTTTGTAAAAGAAAACAACTTCGGATTGCAAACTTATATTTCCACCTTACATTTCAATCTTATCCAGATGCCAAATATCCTTAACATACTCTTCAATCGTTCTGTCCGAAGAGAACTTTCCGGCATGTGCGGTGTTTAGGATGGCGGCTCTTGCCCACCATTCTCTATCTTGGAAATGCTTTACCGCCTCTTCTTGCGCCTGCATATACGCGCGAAGATCCTTTAAGATGAAATAACGATCTGCCACGTCAGACTCCTTGGTATTCAGTAAGGAATCGTAAAGAGGGCGGAAAAGCTCCGGATCCTCCGGACTGTAGAAGCCGTTCACAAGCTGCATAAGTACTCTTCTGATTTCCTGGTCATTGTTGAAAATGTCCATGGGCTTATAGCTTCTGTTGTGCTCCAGCTCTATTACTTCATCACTGCTCATTCCGAAGATAAAGGCATTTTCCACGCCGACTTCTTTGACAATCTCCACATTCGCCCCATCCATCGTACCGATGGTTAAAGCACCGTTTAACATCAGCTTCATGTTGGAAGTACCGGAAGCCTCTTTCGAGGCGGTGGAAATCTGCTCGGAGAAGTCCGCTGCCGGGATGATAACCTCTGCGGAAGAAACCTTGTAATCCTCAATAAATACGACCTTAATCTTGTCCTTAATCGAAGCATCGTTATTGATGACCTCGGCTACACTATTGATCAACTTAATCGTAAGCTTCGCCGTCTTATATCCTGCTGCCGCCTTTGCTCCGAAGATAAAGGTATGCGGATAGAACTCTCTCTCCGGGTGATCCTTGATCTGGTTGTAAAGGTACATCACATGCAGGATATTCATAAGCTGTCTCTTATACTCGTGGAGACGCTTTACCATTACATCAAAGACAGAGTCTACATTCACCTTAATGCCGTTATGCTCAAAGATATAACGAGCAAGCCTTTCCTTGTTATGGCGCTTAATCGCCATAAACTCCGACTGCGCCTTTTTATCCTCTGCATAGACTGCGAGTTTCTCAATTTGAGATAAGTCGGTAATCCACCGGTCTCCGATTTTCTCCGTTACCCACTCGGCAAGCTCCGGATTCGCATGAAGCAGCCATCTTCTCTGGGTAATACCGTTGGTCTTATTGGAGAACTTCTCCGGGTACATTTCATAAAAATCCTTCAATTCCTGCTTTTTCAGAATTTCCGTATGAAGGGCTGCAACACCGTTTACCGCATGGCTCCCGATAATCGCAAGATGCGCCATCTTAACCTGTCCATCGTAGATGATTGCCATCTTGGCAATCTTTGCTTCGGCGTTTCCTTCATACTTCTTTCGTACATCTTCACAGAAACGACGATTAATCTCTTCCACAATCTGATAGATTCGGGGAAGAAGCTTGGAGAACAGCTCAATCGGCCACTTCTCTAAAGCCTCCGCCATAATGGTATGGTTCGTGTAAGCACAGGTATTTACAGTAATCTCCCATGCCTCATCCCAAGTCAGATGATAATCGTCCATCAAAACACGCATAAGCTCTGCAACCGCCACAGTGGGATGGGTGTCATTTAACTGGAAAGCAAGCTTATCCGCAAGATGCTTGACATCACCGTCGTGCTTTTTCACATAGGAATCCACCGCAGTCTGGACGGACGCGGAAATAAAGAAATACTGCTGACGAAGTCTTAATTCCTTACCCGCATAGTGGTTGTCGTTCGGATAAAGCACTTCTACGATATTTCTTGCCATATTGGCGGATTCCACCGCCTTCTGATAATTTCCCTTATCAAACTCATCGAGGCTAAAGGTTTCCTTTGCCTTGGCATCCCATACGCGAAGAGTGTCTACAATATGATTGTCATAGCCGACTACCGGTGTATCATAAGGTATAGCTTCTACAGACTGATAGCCCTTATGTACGAAGCGAAGTCTTCCGTCCGCCTCCTGTACGGTTTCTACCCATCCGCCAAAGCGCACTTCCTTGGCAAGCTCCGCTCTACGGATTTCAAAGGGATTTCCGTCCTTTAACCAGTCATCGGCAACTTCCTTCTGGTATCCGTCTACGATTTGCTGTTTAAAAAAACCGTACTTATAACGGATACCGCAGCCACACGCCCAATATCCGAGAGTTGCAAGACTATCTAAGAAGCAGGCAGCCAGTCTTCCAAGGCCTCCATTTCCAAGAGCCCAGTCCGGCTCCGCATCTTCCAATGCGGAAAGATTCAATCCAAGCTCCTCAATGACCTCCTTTATTTCTTCGTGAGCGGAAAGATTTAAGATATTATTTCCAAGAGCTCTTCCCATCAAAAACTCCATCGAAAGATAGTAAACTCTTTTTCGATCTTCCTCTTCCGCACGCTTTGTGGTAAGAATCCAGTCATCAATAATCTGATTCTGTATTGCTGCAGCTACAGCATGAAAAGCTTCTTTCTCATTTAGTTCTGTAAGTTCTCGTCTGAAAAGCTTTCTGGCATTGTTTTCTATTTCCTTTTTCAACATGGCTTTATCAAACTTTTGCATTGCGCCTCCTTATATCATTGCCCCTACTCAAATAGTCCTATCAAAATTCCTATGATTCACTTGCTTAAACAGGATTTAGCACTTTCTACGGAAAGGCTTACGTTTTCTCCGTTAATATCCCAGTCCTTTACATAGCCCTTTAATTCCTCAAAGGAAAGCACATCCGCAAGAACAGTCTTGCAAAGCTCCTTTTCAAACTTCTGCATAAGAGCAATCAGCTTTTCGTTTCCTTTCGCTGAAAGATGAATGCGGTCCATAACCTCAAAGCCGGCTTCTTTTCTCATAGTCTGTACCTTGGAAATGATTTCTCTTAAAAAGCCCTCTTCTTTCAGCTCTTCACTTAAGTTGGTATCGAGAACCACGGTATACTTTCCGTCCTCTTCCGTGATGAAACCGTCCTTCTTCGTGGACTCAATCAGTAAATCCTCTCTGGAAAGCTCTACTGCAGTACCGTCCTTTGCCGTAAAGCGGATAGCCCCTTCTTCGAGAGCCTTGACTCCCGCCTTGCTGTCCAGCTCTGAAAGATAAGTACGAATTTCCTGTAAATGCTTACCGTACTTCGGTCCTACCGTCTTTAACTGCGGCTTAAAGATATAAGCAGTAAAGTCGGATAAATCTTCCTTAAATGCAATGGACTTTAAGTTAAGCTCTTCCTGCACAATACTCTCATACTGTTTTTCCAGCGCCTTTCCACCGGAAATATACATTACGGAAAGCGGCTGACGGTTCTTTACCTGTGCCTTTTCTCTCGCTGCTCTTCCAAGCTTTACAAGAGCCAGCACTTCGTCCATATTTTCCTCCAAATCCTGAATGATGTAAGCAGGATTCGAAACAGGGTATTTACAAAGGTGTACCGACTTTGGAGCAGATGCATCCACGGAGCAAACAAGGTTACGATAGATGGACTCCGTAATAAAGGGCACTAGCGGTGCCGCAAGCTTTGCAAAAGTAACGAGTGTTTCATAAAGCGTCATATAGGCATTGACCTTATCCTCTTCCATGCCCTTTGCCCAGAAACGCTCTCTGGAACGTCTTACATACCAGTTGGACAGCTCATCACAGAACTCCTCAAGAGCATTGGCCGCCTCCGGAATCTTAAACTGAGCCAAATTGCCGTCTACCGTGGCAATCAAAGTATTCAACTTACTGAGCAGCCACTTGTCCATCGGAGACAGACTCTCGTAATTTAAGCTGTATTTTGTCGGATCAAAATCGTCAATATTTGCATATAAAACGAAGAAAGCATAGCTGTTCCAAAGAGTGGAAAGGAACTTTCTCTGTCCCTCCACTACCGCTCCGTCATGGAAACGGTTCGGAAGCCAAGGGGCGGAGTTCGTATAGAAGAACCAGCGAATCGCATCGGCACCGTGCTTCTGTAAAGCTTCCATAGGGTCTACGGCATTACCCTTTGATTTACTCATCTTCTGTCCGTTTTCGTCCTGCACATGGCCGAGAACAAGAACATTTTCAAAAGGAGCCTTATGGAAAAGTAAAGTAGACTCCGCAAGTAGGGAATAGAACCAACCTCTGGTCTGGTCTACCGCCTCACAAATAAACTGCGCCGGGAATTGGGACTCGAAGAGCTCCTTATTTTCAAAGGGATAATGGTGCTGCGCATAAGGCATGGCACCGCTGTCAAACCAGCAGTCAATCACCTCCGGCACTCTCTTCATCTTCTTTCCGCAGTGCGGGCAGGGAATCGTAAGCATATCAACATAGGGCTTATGAAGCTCAATATGCTCATAGCCAACATAGTCGGAGGAATAGCCCTTATCGCCCTCCGCCTTTAACTTGTTTAAAACATCCTGATAATTTTCCGCTCTTTCCTGTAATTCGGAAATGGAACCGACTGCATCCTGGTGTCCGCAGCCTTCACACTCCCAGATATTTAAGGGAGTTCCCCAGTAACGGTCACGGGAAAGGCTCCAATCCTGTACATTCTCAATCCAGTCACCGAATCGTCCCTTTCCGATAGACTCCGGAATCCAGTTAATTGTGTTGTTATTGGCAACCAGTTCATCCTTTACGGCAGACATCTTGATGAACCAGCTCTCTCTTGCGTAGTAAATAAGCGGTGTTCCGCAGCGCCAGCAATGCGGATAGCTGTGCGTCATCTTCGGTGCATCAAAAAGCAGGCCTCTCTTATCAAGGTCCTTTAAAACCTCGGGATCGGCACTGATTGCTCCCTCTTCCACTTCCTTCTCCGTCGGCTTACAACGCATACCGAAGAAAGGCGTTTCCTCCGTGAGTTTTCCTTCACTGTCTACGAACTTCACGAGAGCCAAATCATTCTCTCTTCCGATACGACCGTCGTCTTCACCGAATGCAGGTGCAATATGCACGATACCGGTACCGTCTTCCGCACTGACATAGTGGTCGGAAACCACAACGCAAGCCTTCTTGTGCTGCTTCTCCGCTTCTTTCTCTGCACCGGCGTAAAGAGGCTCATAGCTAAGTCCTACAAGGTCCTTACCCTTACAAGTCTCCAAAACGGAGTAGGCTTCTTCGCCCTCTTTCGAAAGGCCGGAAAGCACTGCGTCAAGTCGCGCTACTGCTAAGATATAGAGATTTCCGTCCGAAGCCTTGATCTTCGCATAGTCCAAGTCCGGATGCACACAAAGTGCCACATTGGAGGGAAGTGTCCAAGGCGTAGTTGTCCAAGCCAGGAAATAGCCCTCTTCACCCTTTATTTTAAAACGCACCACAGCGGAGCGCTCTGTAAGCTCCTTATAGCCCTGCGCTACCTCATGGGAGGAAAGCGGGGTTCCGCAACGGGGACAGTAGGGCACAACCTTAAAGCCCTTATACAAGAGCTTTCTCTTCCAAATCTCCTTTAAGGCCCACCACTCCGACTCGATAAAGTCGTCGTGATAAGTCACATAAGGATCTTCCATATCTGCCCAGAATCCTACCTTGTAGGAGAAGTCCTCCCACATTCCCTTGTACTTCCAAACATTTTTCTTACATAAATCAATGAAAGGAGCGACACCGTAGGCCTCAATCTGCTCTTTCCCGTTGATGCCGATTTCCTTCTCGATTTCCAGCTCTACCGGAAGTCCGTGGGTATCCCAACCGGCTTTTCTCGGAACCATATTTCCCTTCATGGCATGGTAACGGGGAATCATGTCCTTAAATGCTCTGGTCTCCACGTGACCGATATGCGGTTTTCCGTTTGCGGTAGGAGGACCGTCATAGAAGACATAGGACTGATCGCCCTTATGCTCCTCGATGGATTTTTCGAAAATATCTTCCCTTTTCCAAAACTCCTCGACTTCTTTCTCCCTTTCCACAAAGTTCATATTGGTATCTACTTTTTTAAACATGATTCACTCCTTCGTTAAGCATTATCCGTCCTATTATAATAATTTAGAACATATAAAGCAAGAAATCCTAAGATGCATTCCACAGCAATAAGGGGCTGTAAAAAATCAATATAATAAAGGAATTCTTTGCAATATAGGTCTGAACGCGGGGTAGTCTGAGCCCGATACTTGCGAAAAACAAGAGAAACGCAGTTTTTCGCTTAGTATCCGTTACGAAAGGACAAACTTTTCATCAGAAAAGTTGTCCTGTGCAAGACCAACTTCTGAAGGAAGTTGCTTTGCGAAGCAAAGTGAGCAATGGGCTACCGAGCCCATGCTCAGTCAGGCGAAGCTAGCGAGAGCGTGCCCCAAGTTCAGACCTATATTGCTTAGAAAAACATTTTAATTTTTCACAGCCCCTTATTCTTCTAAGCTCTATGCATATTTAAATAGCGTCTATCTATACTCATTTAAAAGCTTAATCTTCATATCGTATAGCTTATCCGATAAATCCACATGCACATTATGCGGATTCTTCAGACGCTTACACTCATCCCAGAGTCTATTCAGTTCCTCTTTGGCATGTTTTGTAATTTCTTCCACACTCGGGCAGCTGTATACCAGCTTTCCTCCCTCGAAAATAGGCTTGAGCAGAGGCTCCATCGTATAGCTTCCGCCTTCCAGGGTGCTCTTCTTCCAGGTTTCCACCGGATCAAACAAAGTTAAATCCTCATCAGTGGAAAACTTCTCCTCCGCGAGGCAAATATAATCCGCAAAAACCTTTCCGCTATCTTTCTGCACAATACGATAAATCTGCTTGTCTCCCGGGTTGGTAATCTTCTCGGAATTCTCGGAAAGCTTAATCTTCGGAATCCACTCTCCATGCTCACCCATAATCGCCGCAAGCTTATACACACCGCCAAAGCTGGGCTGGTTTTCGGAAGTAATGAGCTTCGTTCCGACACCCCATGCATTGATGGTCGCACCTTGCAGTTTCAAAGAGCTGATTAAGTCTTCATCGAGATCATTGGACGCGGAAATCACCGCATCCGTATAGCCTGCTTCATCCAGCATCTTTTTCGCTTTTTGGAGAGGTAAGCCAGATCCCCTGAATCCATACGGATTCCATAACGCTTTAACTTAATCCCTTCCGCCTTTAAAGTATCAAAACAGCGAATGGCATTTTTCACACCGCTCTTTAAGGTATCATAAGTGTCTACCAAAAGAATACAGCTTTCCGGATAAAGCCTTCCGTAAGTGATAAAGGCCTCCAGCTCTGTCGGGAAAGACATAATCCAAGAGTGCGCATGAGTCCCCATCACAGGTACTCCGAATTTCTTTCCGGAAATACATTGGACGTCCCTATACAGCCGGCAATAATGGCAGCTCTCGCCCCGTAAATTCCGGCATCAGGCCCCTGTGCTCTCCGAAGTCCGAACTCCATGACCGTATCTCCATTTGCCGCATGGACTACACGGCTTGCCTTCGTTGCAATAAGAGACTGGTGATTGATAATATTCAGTAAAGCACTCTCGATAAGCTGCGCCTCTATAACCGGCGCAATGACCTTGACGAGAGGCTCCCTCGGAAATACCACGGTTCCCTCCGTAATGGCATATACATCTCCCGTAAAGTGAAAACCGCGGAGATAGTCAATGAAATCCTCATCAAAAATTTTCAAGCTTCTGAGATAATCAATGTCCTCTTCATTGAAGTTTAAATTTCGGATATACTCCACCACCTGTTCCAGTCCACAGCAAATAGAAAAGCCGTTTCCACAGGGGTTTTGCCGATAAAACATATCAAAAATCACTCTTTCCTGTGCTTTTCCGCTTTTAAAATATCCCTGCATCATCGTCAGTTCATAAAAGTCTGTTAGTAAAGTTAAATTTCTCATGCTACTCCTTTTCTTCTGGATACGATTTCGTATTCTTGTGTATTAGATGTTGTTTATAAAATGTTGTTTGTTCAATGCTATTTGTTCAATGCTGTTTGTTCAATGCTATTTGTTCAATATTATTTATTCAATATTATTTATTCAATTTTATTTATTCAATGTTGTTTATTCAATTTTATTTTTTATTTTAATCCTATCTCTCCTATCCTACTGTTTTCCACAGGATGCAAAACTTCATTGCCATCGGGAAATTGACTTCTAATCTTTTTATACATTATCCCCAAGCATAGAACGCTCAGTGTCCAGCTTACCGGATAACTGATATAAAGCTGCTTCAGTCCGTGAAAGGCAGGAATCGGGAAAAGTACAAAAACATAAAAAACTCTGGTGAGGCAGATTCCGATTAAACTGATAATCATTGGCTGAAAACTATATCCAAATCCACGTAAGCCTCCCACAAAAATATCCATTAGTCCAAAGAGACAATAGGGTACCACAATGATAAACAGCCTTTCTCTTGCAAAACGCACAACTTCTTCCGAATCCGTAAAAAGGAAAGCAAGATTTTTGGAGAACAGGAAAACCAAGATATTGCTGATTACCGCAATCATAGCCAAGGCCAAAATGCAGTTCTTCAGTATCTCATTAATTCTTTTATACTGCTTTGCACCCAAATTTTGACTGGTAAAGGAAAGCATAGCCTGAGAAATCGAGTTCATGGCGATGTAAACAAATCCTTCAATATTTCCGGAAATGGTCGCTCCCGCCATGGCTGTGGATCCAAAGGAATTTAACGCCGATTGAATCACCAAATTGGAAATGGAAAAGAGTATCCCCTGTACTCCTGCAGGAATACCAATCTGAAAAATCCGGTACAACTTCTTCGGATAAATCTTTAATTTACTCAATCTTAACTTTAGAGCTCCCTCTTCTTTTAAAAGTAAAACAAAAAGCACTACAGCAGAAAAGCTCTCGGAAATGCTGGTTGCAATCGCGACTCCCTTTACCCCAAGCCCCAATTGAATCACAAAAAGTAGATTTAAAATAACATTGATAACACCGGCTACAATCTGGGTATAAAGCGGTCTTTTTGTATCTCCCACAGCCCGAAAAACAGCCGCCAAAAAATCATAGAGAATGAGAAAAGGAACTCCCCAAAAATAGTAGCGGAGATAAGTCTCCGCGTCCAAAAAAACATCGTCCGGAATCTTTATCATGACGAGTAAGGGACGAATGACAATATTTCCCAAAAGCAAAACAAAAATACCGGATAGAATTGCGGCTGAAAACGCAGTAGACAGAACCTCTTCCGTATCCTTCCGCTTTCCCGCTCCGATGCTTTGGGCAATACAAACATTTACTCCAAGAGCCAATCCCAAAAACAGGTTCACCAAAAGATAAACAATTGTCCCTGTAGATCCCACCGCAGCCATTGCCTTAGGACCGACAAAACGTCCCACCACAACTACATCAGCAGCATTAAAAAGCAGCTGAAGCATTCCGGTAAACATAAGAGGCAGGCTAAAGCTTAAGATTTTAGGAAAAATAACGCCACGCGTCATATCAATTTCATAGCTTTTTTTCATTCCGCCTCCTATTCTTTCTGGATTTTCAGTCCTTCGAAAAAGCCGAGCAGAATACTGCTCGTTTTATGCAGGACATCTACTTATTGAATGCCTTTATTGAATGCCTTTATTGAATGCCTGTATTGAATCTCCACCTGAATCTGTTTTTTCTTACTACAAGTTTAAATTCTGCAATGCCTCACAAAGCCCTCCTGCCTCGTCTCCGACAAGAAGATGTACTTCATCCTTACTGGGGCGAACAATACCGGGAAAACCCGCCATACGTAAAATATTTTCCTGTACTAACGCATACTCCACAATTTTTACCTTGAGCTTTTTTGCATCGAAACGGACAGACTTTATATTGTCTTTTCCTCCAAGTCCCTCTATAAGAAGGGAAACAAGGCTCGATAAATCTTTTTTTTCCATACTGATATGATACTTATCCTTTTCCTCAATATGGTATTCCAAAGCCTTCTTTTGTTTTACCTTCTTGATTCTTCCTCTTATAAAAAGAAGGAAAAGCAAGACAAGGATAAAAAGAGCAAGCAGCACAATTTCCTCTCTACCACCGCTAAGCTCCGAAAGCTTTTCAAGTATTCGATCTATAAAAGGAATATTCGTCTGCAAACGTAAAAAAAAGATTGTCAGTATAATATTATCCAATACCATAGTACTCCTATCTTTAAAGAAGAATCATTCCATCTTCGACCGTCTTATGCAATTTCGTCCCAATCGGAATGATTTATAAAAGGATACAGCCTTTTCACAATCTAGATTCGATCCGAACTGCTAATCGGTCCGGGCTCCTGCATCTCGTATTTCTTCAGTTCCTCTACATATTTCTTTCCAAGCTCCGAAAGACGCATTTTTTGTGTTTAATATAGCCTATACGCATCATTTCCTTCGTATCCAGAGGAATCGCAATATACTCCGGACCGTTTAACTCCTGACAGATGATACCGGAGCAAAGTGTATAACCATTTAAGCCGACCATGAGATTTAAAATCGTGGCACGATCGTTTACTTTGATGAATTTCCTGTATGAATAAGTGCTGAGAACCTCCTCTGCAAAATAGAAGGAATTTCGTTCTCCTTGATCAAAGGTACAGCAGGGATAGTCCATAAGGTCTTCCATTTTGATTATTTCTTTCTTTGCCAAAGGGTTCGACTTTGCCATAAATACATAAATATTACAGGAGAAAAGAGGGATGAATTCCAGATCCCCCTCTCGCAAAATCTTTCCAATCACATTTTCATTGAAATCATTTTCATAGATAATGCCCAGCTCGCTGACCTGCTTTCGCACATTCTCTATAACATCTATGGTCCTTCCTTCAAAAATGGAAAACTCATAGAGATTGTCTTCTTCGTATTGCCGAATCAGGTGAATAAAGGCCTCTACCGCAAAGGTATAATGCTGCATGGAGACACCGAATTTCTTCTTATACGGTGTTCCTGTAAGATATTTATCCTCCATAAGCTGATACTGCTCGGATACCTGCCTTGCATAGCCTAAAAATTCCTCTCCCTCCGCTGTCGCAATAATCCCTCTGTTGGAACGATTAAAGATTTCGATTCCGGTCTCATTTTCCACTGTTTTTATGGTTGCGCTTAAACTCGGTTGTGTAATAAAAAGACGCTTTGCGGCCTCATTAATAGAACCGGAATCAGCCACCATGATAATCTGCCTAAGTTGTTGTAAGGTCATCGTTTATCCCCCGCAACATAGGTTATAAAGCCTGCAGGATCAATAAATACCTGCTTTCCGGAGATACTTCGAATCTGCATCAAATCCATTGCCCGAATATAGTCCGTTGTCGTTCCGTTGTAATACTCCAGCACAGCATAATTATGAAATCCGGCATCTCCTTCATAAAGAAGGGCAGAGGTTTTCGGATCATAGAGACTCATTTTTTTAAATATAATGAACGGGTAATTATTCCCTTTCCAAAGTCAGTTGACTCGGGCTATCGAAAATAGCTCGTGCATCCGGATGCTCCATAAGCACCTTAATATAACGAGCCGTTTTCTCGTTCAATTCCTGAACCGGCTTTCCCTTAAAGAGATAGGATCCGTTTGCAGAAAGCTTCCAACCGTCCGGAGACTCCCTGTCTGTAAGAACAGCTCCGTCCTCTCCTACATAAAAGTTTCCAACCCACTGCTTTTCCGCCATACCGCCGTCTGCATTGAGGAAGTACCACTTTCCCTTCCATGACATCCAGCCGGTCTGCATCTTTCCTTCTTTGATAAAATACCAGCGCGCAGACTCCGGGCTCTGTACCCAACCGGTAAAGCTATGCTCTTCCTCTGTCGGATAATAATACCAGACATTGTCTTTGTTCTCCCATCTCCCTTCCGCTTCTACCGAAAAGGAAAGAGCAAGAAGATTCATACAAATAAAAAAGAACAGGATGAGGGCTCCGAAGATTTTGTATCCCCTCATTTTCAAGTTCCGCAACTTTCTCATTTCTAAAATATAATTCGGTTTCATTTCCCTCTTTTCTTTGTAAAACACTTTACTAACCTCCTATACAATTTCGTCCACTAGTATAGCATAAAATCTTCTTTTTACCATCTTTCGACTTCTTGTACTTTTTCTTGCTTTTTGCTACTATATACGAGATATTTAGGAATAATGAACACACAAAAGATATATAATAAATCCGAATATACAAGCGCATATAAACTATTCAAAAACTATTAGTTGAACGGCATACGAGAAACTTTTGTTCTAAATGAGATTCCGCCCGCTACTCGAGCGATACTCGTCAAGCATAAAATGTCTTATTAGGAGGAAATGACATGATTCAGATTGAAAAAGTAAAGGATTACTCCGCTTTAAGTAAAAAAGCAGCTATGTTTATTGCAGCAGAAATTGTGCAAAGAAAGCTTCCTGTACTGGGACTGGCAACCGGTTCCACCCCCATCGGAACCTATAAAGTATTAAGAGAACTTTATCAGGAAGGGAGACTGGACTTCTCTTCTGTTCGTTCCGTAAATCTCGACGAGTATAGAGGGCTCTCTCCCGGAGGACTCCCACAGCTATCGCTATTTTATGAATGAGGAACTGTTTAACCATGTAAATATCAAAATATCCAACACCCATGTACCGGACGGTACCCTTAAAGAGGCTAAAGAGGCTTGTGAAAGCTATGAGGAATTGATTCAAAGCTTGGGTGGAATCCATTTACAGATTCTCGGCTTGGGGCATGACGGACATATCGGATTCAACGAGCCGAGCAATCACTTCCCCGCAAAGACGCACTGTGTAAAATTAACGGAAGAAACCATCAATGCGAACCAACGTTTCTTTGCAAAAAAAGAAGACGTACCGACAGAAGCTTACACCATGGGAATCGGCACCATCATGCATGCAGAAAAAATTCTTCTTTTGGTTTCCGGAAAAGATAAGGCTTCTATTCTGCAAAAGGTTCTGGAAGGCCCGGTTACGCCGGATGTTCCCGCATCCATCCTACAGTTCCATCCGAATGTCATTTTGATTGCGGATGAAGAAGCTCTGTCTCTTTGTAAAACTGTCTGATTGAAGCCACAAAAAAGACTCCTGAAAACAGGAGTCTTTTTAGCAGGGCTACAAGGATTCGAACCTTGAAATGACGGAGTCAGAGTCCGTTGCCTTACCGTTTGGCGATAGCCCTAAATCTTTGAGTCGCCAAAAAAGGCGACTCAGTTATACTACATAATTTTTCACAAATTGTCAAGGATTTTCTACATTTTCTTCAGGGCCTTCTTCCTGATTGTTTCCGATATCTCCGGCAGGCCCGAAGGAGCTGTTTCCGCCTGTATTCTTATCTTCTTCCTCTGTCTTTGACTCTTTCGATTCTTTCTTGACTTCTATGGAAGATTCTTCTTCTCGTGAAGAGCTTTCCTCTTCCGTTTCAAGTTTGGATTCTTTCGTTTGCTCAGTGGATGATTCTTGCTTCTCTCCCTCTTTTTTCTTTTCCGAATTTCCTTCCTGCTTCTTATCCTTTTTCCTTACCGTTCCGCCCCCGGTTCCCGCTTCTTCAGCATTTTCCATAGGCTTCGTTACTCCGGACACCTCTGCAATATGCGCACTGATATTTTTAACCGTACTGCTAGGCTGATAATTTTCTTCACCGTACAAAAAGGTATGGAGGCTGACAACATTGCTTTCCAAGGTAGCCGGAATAACCACATCCATTTTCCTAAGCTTCATTGTAGTCCTTGCAAAGGGGAAGCCCGAGGTCTCTCCAAGATGCAGACGACCAAGTTGTGTTGCCAAATCTGTAAAGTCGGCCATACTCATACTTGTGGAGATTTCCGGTAAAACCTGCGTTGCTACGGAGACCATTTTCACCGGTCCGGCCTTTTTCGCCTTATCCATCGCAAGACTTAAAACCTTTCTCTGTCTTGCCGTACGATTAAAATCCGTATCCATCAGACGAAGTCGTCCATACGCCACAGCCTGAATCCCATCCAGATGATTTTCCCCCGCATGCTCTAAATGAACGGAAGGAATCCCTGTGGACTGTACTGTTTCCGTGATAAAGGCATTGATGTAATAAAACTCCGCATCGGAAAGTTCTAGATCCACTCCCCCCAACGCAGAAATGCCTTTGGCAACAGCAGACCAAGTAAAGCTTACATAATCGTCAATATGAATATCCAGATTCCGTTCCAATGCCGCTATCGCTTGCTCATGTCCGCCCAGGGAAATAAGCTTCATTCATCTTATGATACTTTCCATTTCCATTGATTTCCGCATAGGTATCTCTATATACGGAGCATAACTTTATCTCACCGCTTCTTTTGTTAATTGTGGCAAGCATAATCACATCGGAAAGGGCACCCGCCTCTTTTGTTCCGTCACGACTATCCAAACCGAAGATGGCAATAGTACGATATTGGCTTCCGATATATGGAGAAATAAAGCGCCATAAAAAGAAGATTCCGCATAAAAATAAAACTAAGAAAAGAGCTCCTTTTAAAAGATTGCTTTTCTTCCTTTTCCCCCTTTTGCTTTCACTTCCCCTCTGTCTTCTCGGATGATGGTAGGCTTCTTCCTCATAAGTATCAGCCCTACCGTTTCCTTTCTCTACAGTTCTTCTCTGCTCTTCCCCTCTGCTAATGGGGATATCCAAATCCGAGTACTCTTCCCTCTCTCTGCTAAAACTTCTGCTTCTTGCGGTTCGCCTCTTTCTACTTTCCAATTTTCTTCCTCCCGTTTTTTTCTTTCTGCATTATAGCAAAGCTCTTTTCGCTAGGAAAGACGCCTTAAGAATATTTACATGGATTCGCAATGAAAAATGTAATTTTTACAGTTTTCCTGCCTTCTTATCAAAAAACACGAATCTTTAAGATGAAAAAATGCATTTATATCTCTTTTCTGTGCAAAAAAGAAATGGACAGATGCGAAGCATCTTATCCATTTCTCACAATCGCTTTTCTGCTTTTCATTCTTAATCTTAAGTACATGCACTCACAATTAAAAATGTCTTTATTTTAAATTTACAATTAGCACTTCGGACCGGCATTCTTTAAACTCTTGCCAAGCTCGGAATTCTCATACTTCTTAAAGTTCTTCACAAATCTTCCTGCAAGATCCTTTGCCTTGTCTTCCCACTCTTTAACATCACTATAGGTATCTCTCGGATCCAGAATCTTCGGATCTACACCGGGAAGTGCGGTCGGAACCTCAAAATCAAAGAACGGAATGTTCTTGGTCTCCGCCTTTGCTACATCGCCGTTTAAGATAGCATCGATGATTCCTCTGGTATCCTTAATGGAAATTCTCTTTCCGGAACCGTTCCAACCTGTGTTTACAAGGTATGCCTTAGCGCCGGTCTTCTTCATCTTCTTAACAAGCTCCTCAGCGTACTTTGTGGGGGAAGCTCGAGGAATGCCTGTCCGAAACAAGCGGAGAAGGTCGGTGTCGGCTCGGTAATACCTCTCTCTGTTCCTGCAAGCTTAGCAGTAAAGCCGGAAAGGAAGTAATACTCAGTCTGCTCCGGAGTAAGGATGGAAATCGGAGGCAGTACGCCGAACGCATCTGCAGAAAGGAAAATAACATTTTCCGCATCAGGTGCTGCAGAAACAGGGCGTACAATCTTCTCAATATGGTTAATCGGATAGGATACACGAGTATTCTCCGTGGTGCTTCCGTCTTTAAAATCAATCTTTCCGTTAGCATCTACGGTTACATTCTCTAAAAGAGCATCTCTTCTTATCGCACGGTAAATATCCGGCTCAGAATCCTTATCCAGGTTAATGACCTTGGCATAGCATCCGCCTTCAAAGTTGAATACCCCGTTATCATCCCAGCCATGCTCGTCATCCCCGATTAAGAGTCTCTTCGGATCGGTGGAAAGGGTTGTCTTTCCTGTTCCGGAGAGGCCGAAGAAAATAGCGGTGTGCTTTCCGTCCAAATCGGTATTGGCAGAACAGTGCATGGAAGCAATACCCTTAAGAGGCAGATAGTAGTTCATCATAGAGAACATCCCCTTCTTCATCTCTCCGCCGTACCAGGTATTCAAGATAATCTGCTCCTTACTTGTAATATTAAACATCACGGCAGTCTCGGAATGCAGTCCAAGCTCCTTATAGTTCTCTACCTTCGCCTTGGAAGCGTTATATACGATAAAGTCCGGCTCAAAGTTCTCTAATTCCTCTTTTGAGGGCTTAATGAACATATTGGTCACAAAGTGTGCCTGCCAAGCCACCTCCACGATGAAACGAACTGCCATTCTGGTATCTTTGTTTGCACCGCAGAAAGCATCCACTACAAAAAGACGCTTATTGGAAAGCTCCTTCTTAGCGAGCTCTTTACAGCAAGCCCATGCTTCTTCCGATGCAGGATGGTTATCATTCGGATACTCTTCACTGGTCCACCAAACCGTGTCCTTGGAATTCTGATCCATTACAATATATTTATCCTTGGGAGAACGCCCGGTATAAATGCCGGTCATTACATTTACAGCACCTAATTCACTAACTGTACCCTTCTCATACCCCACTAAGGAATCCGCCGTCTCCTCTTTGAATAAGGTTTCATAAGAGGGATTGTGTACAATTTCCGTTGTTCCTGTAATGCCATACTTTGTTAAATCCAAATTTGCCATATTCTTCTCCTTCTTTCTTTAATACTCTTCCCATCGCTCTTTATTATACATATTTCTTTAAGAAAGTCACTTAGTTTTTTTTTTAACAATCCTAAAATTTCCTTTGATTTTCTTTGACTTCTTCTAGTCCAAAGGAATTCTCCTCGCTTTGCGTTCGGTGTTCACATAGGGTGAGAAACCGCACGCTGCATAAACTATAGCGGTTAAGAATAAAAAAGGGGCGGAAAGTATAGCCTCCCGCCTCTCCGTTTTCCCAATATGAATTACTGCTTTTTATCTTAACTTAAAGCTGTCTACAAGATCATTCATCATGTTGGCCTGCGCTGACAGTTCTTGTGAGGTTGCCGCACTCTCCTCTGCCGTTGCGGAATTTTCCTGTACTACAGCAGAAATCTCTTCGACGACCTTACTGATTTTGTTGATGCCTTCAGACTCTTCTTCAGAGGCTCTAGAGATTTCCAATATCAAATTATTAACCTGCTCTGTACTTTGAGAAACCGAATTCAAAGCTGTGGCAGTTTCCTCCGTGAACTTTGCTCCTTTTTGCACTGCCTCTATCGTTTCCTCAATAAGAATAGATGTATTCTGTGCTGCTTCCTGCGATTTCTTTGCCAAATTTCCTACTTCATCTGCAACTACCGCAAAACCCTTTCCTGCCTCTCCTGCGCGTGCGGCCTCAATAGCCGCATTTAAAGACAGAATATTGGTTTGGAAAGCAATATCATCGATTGTCTTAATAATCTTCCCGATTTCTTTGGATTTTTCCGTGATGTCTTGCATTGCACCCTGCATATCCAGCATCTTTTGGTTGCTGGTTTCTACATGATTTCCACTCAGTCCTCCCAACTCTTGCGCTTTTTCTGCCTGCTTGGTCGTATGGTGAATCTGTTCGGAGATACCCTGCATCGTTTCGGAAAGTTCCGAAATGGAAGACGCCTGCTTGGAAGTTCCTGCAGAAATCCTTTTGCGCCATACTGCTCACCTGTCCTGCACTGTTGCTTACTTCAGCAGAAGATCCCTGTACATCTTTTTAAAGCACTGTTCAGTCCTCTGGATATTTCCTGTAAAGAGAGAGTATGGGATGGAAATCCCCCTTATAATTCTCATCTTCATTGATTTCGACCGAGAAGTCTCCTAACGAAAATGCTCCAAGCTTTCCCTGCAAATCCGATACAACATAGGTAAGGCGTTCAATAATGTGACCAAAACTCTTAATCAAACGGCCGATTTCATCCTGATAGGGATAGGATATCGCAATACTAAAATTACCATCCGCAATTTTATCACTTTCCTTTGCCAGTTCTCCGAGCGGATTCAGTGCACGCCTTATTATTATGAAAATAATAATCTGAATTACAATATATATTAAAAGTTCCGCAAAACTCAAAGTATAAAGCAACTGTATCTTTGCAGCATTATAGGTTTTTATCTGCATAGCCGACTGAACATACCAGTCGGTTCCCGCGATGGAAAGCGGTGAAAAATAGCGCACACGAAACTTATCTTTTACGTGGAAAACCTCTCTTTTATCAAACTCGGATTGAATTGTATTTTTAAACACATCCTCTCCAACATACTCCGCAATATTCTTTCCTACCGCTTCAGGGTTAGAACTGTACACAAATTTTCCGTCATGATTGATAACATCAAAGAACGTCTTTGCATTCTCTCCGGCATCATCTTTTCCCAAAGAGTTAAACATCGTAATATTTAAATCAACTACAACTGCTCCTTTGAATTCATCCTGATGTAAGATGGGAACTACCAAAACAAAAATAGTTTCTCCTGTAATACTGGAAACAAATGGATCCACAACATGGCTCTTTTTTTCTTTGGAAACTTTTGTATAGTACTCCTCGGCACCATTTCCATAGAATTTATAATCCAAAAACTTAAAAAAGCGTTTATTCTCATCTCCCTTATCCCGTCCAAGGTACATGGCATATTCCGGAACATCACTCTGAAAAGCATTCGGCTCAAAAAAGACTCCGGCACCAATAATGTGCTCATCATGCCGAATCATTTCCCAGACAGAATCCAAATATAATGCTCTTCAAAGGCACGATGGGGAGTCAGTAAAATCGAATCCTTTAAGGCGCTGGGTTCTGAAGGACTTTCCGTATCCTTTTCTTTATACATTTCCTCCAGATGGTCCGTAATTGCTTTTGCCGTGTTCTCGGCAAGCGTAATCGATTTCTTTGCTCTTTCTACATTTAAGGAAGTGGTCGAGCTTAAATACTCGGAATTAATCTTTTCAAAAGAACGACCTGCCACTTTAATGAGGAAATAGTTCATTACAACAAAAACCAATAACATAGAAATGAAGAGGACCATGGATATACGTCCCGCAAGACTGAGATTCTTCCATCCTCTCCACTCTTTCAATGTTCTTTTTTCCTTCTTCTCTTTATTTGAACCCTTTTTTCCGGCAAATGATTTCATCTTTCCTAAGATACTTCCTAAAGAACCATCATTTTTCGAAATACTCTCCGACTGCTTATTCATGACTCCTCCTTTATCCACTACCTCCATTGGAGTATCGTCATAATAAAGAGATTATATTAGCGAAAATACTTTGCTTTTATAAATATAGTCTACCATGCATTTTTCTTTACCTTATTTTTCTCTTTGAGTCTATACACAAATAAAAAATGGTCTGTAAAAATCAAAATAATTTTCTAAGCAATACAGGTCTGAACTTGGGGCACGCTCTCGCTAGCTTCGCCTCGTAACGGATACTAAGCGAAAAACTGCGTTTCTCTTGTTTTTCGCAAGTACCGACGGGCTCAGACTACCCCCGCATTCAGACCTATATTGCAAAGAATTCCTTTATTATTTTGTTTTTTTACAGCCCCTCTATTCAATTTTTATAAAAAACACAACGATACAATATTTTTATGCTTCTACTGTTTCTCCGCAGCTTTCGGCATACGCTTTCAGTGCTTCCTTCTGCTTTTTATTTAGCTTTTTCGGTGTTTCCACAACCAAAGTCACATAATGGTCACCTCTTACATTTGGATTCTGTAAAGATGGTACACCCTTTCCTCTTAAACGAGTGCGTGTTTCCGACTGTGTCCCTGCCGCAATCTTCAGCTCTACCGGTCCGTCTACCGTCTTAATAACGGTACTACCGCCAAGGGCCGCCTTCGGGAAGCTGATTGCCTCCGTGGAATAAATGTTAATTCCCTGTCTCTTAAAGAAGGGATGGTCGCTTACGGAAACCTCAACAAGAAGATCTCCTCTCGGACCTCCATTTCTTCCGGGGATCTCCTCCGCCGCTTCTCCTGATTGCCTGTCCGTCATCAATACCTGCCGGAATCGAAATCTCCATCGTCTTTTTCGGTATTGATATAGCCGGCACCCTTGCAATCCGGACATTTCTCCTTGATAACAGAGCCGGTTCCGTGACACTCCGGACAGGTCGTTACCTGCTGAATCATGCCGAATAAACTTTGCTGTGTCATTCTGACCTGTCCTGCACCGTTACATCTTGGGCAAGTCGTCTTCTCTGTTCCGGGCTTTGCACCGGAACCGTTACAGGTCTTACAGGTCTCCTTATACCGAATCTTAATATTCTTCTTTACGCCCTTTATTGCTTCATCAAAAGAAATCCGTATTCCTACGCGGATATTGTCTCCTTTTTCCGGCATATTGGCACGACGACCGTAAGTTCTTCCTCCTGAGAACCCTCCACCGGAAAATCCGCCGCCGAAAAACTCCGAAAAGATATCCGACATATCCATTCCGCTAAAGTCAAATCCTCCGAAGCCGGAGCTTGCTCCTGCAGCGGAATTGGCATCAAATGCCGCATGACCATAGGTGTCATACGCCTTTCTCTTATCCGGATCAGACAGAACCGCATAGGCCTCCGAAGCTTCCCGGAACTTTGTAGCGGCAGTCTCATCTCCGGGATTTGCATCCGGGTGGTATTTTTTTGCAAGCTGACGATACGCCTTCTTTATAGCACTGTCATCGGCATTTTTCTCTACCCCCAGCACCTCATAATAATCACGCTTTTCTGCCATTCTTATATATCCTCTTCTCTTCCTCTCCCCTAAAGGGGACTCTTATCCAATTCTCTTTTCCCCGAAGGGGAATCCTTATCATACACAAGATTCGTAGGCACCGAATCCGGCACCTACGAAATATTGCATGCTTATTTTACTTATAACAGAATCTTAAGGAAATCCGTTTTATAGATTAAACCTCTTTAAAGTCTCCGTCTACAACATTGTCATCCGCATTGCCCGTTCCGGCACTCTGTCCGGCATTTGCGCTGCCACCCGCTTCGGCTCCTGCACCTGCTGCACCGGCTACCTGTGCCTGCTCATACACCTTGGTGAACAGTGCCTGAGAAGACTGCATGAGCTTCTCCTGGGCTGCCTTAATCTGCTCTGCGCCATCCTTTGTGATGCTTTCGAGCGGATGTGCGGAGAGGATGTCTTCCAAAGCCTTTAAATCCGCTTCCACACCGGACTTTTCGCTGTCGGAAATCTTGTCTCCTACTTCGCTAAGAGCCTTCTTGGTCTGGAATACGATGGAATCCGCTCCGTTTCTTACCTCAATCGCTTCCTTCTTTTCCTTATCAGCAGCCTCGAACTGTGCGGCTTCATTGACAGCCTTATCGATATCTTCCTTAGACATATTGGAGCCGGAAGTAATCGTGATATGCTGCTCCTTGCCGGTTCCCTTATCCTTGGCGGAAACATTTACGATACCGTTCGCATCAATATCGAAGGTAACCTCAATCTGCGGAACACCTCGCTGTGCGGGGAGAATACCGTCCAGTCTGAACTGACCGAGGCTCTTGTTGTCTCTTGCAAATTCTCTCTCACCCTGTACTACATTGATATCAACGGCAGTCTGATTATCCGCTGCGGTGGAGAAGACCTGAGAAGCTCTGGTCGGAATAGTTGTATTTCTCTTAATAAGAGGTGTTGCCACACCGCCGAGTGTCTCTATAGAAAGGGTAAGCGGCGTAACATCAAGAAGAAGAACATCGCCTGCTCCTGCTTCTCCGCTAAGCTTTCCACCCTGTACTGCAGCACCGAGAGCCACACACTCATCCGGGTTCAAATTCTTGGAAGGCTCTTTTCCGGTTAACTGCTTTACCTTCTCCTGTGCTACAGGCATTCTGGTGGAACCGCCGACAAGAAGCACCTTGCCAAGCTCGGAAGAATTTAAGCCTGCGTCACGAAGAGAGTTCTGTACCGGGATAGCGGTTCTCTCCGTTAAATCTGCAGTAAGCTCTTCAAACTTAGCACGACTAAGCTTCATATCAAGATGCTTCGGGCCCTCAGCTGTCGCGGTAATGAACGGAAGGTTGATATCGGTTGTCGTTGCGGAAGAAAGCTCCTTCTTCGCCTTTTCAGCCGCTTCCTTTAAACGCTGTAAAGCCATCTTATCCTGAGAAAGGTCTACACCCTCCGCTGCTTTAAATTCATCTACAAGCCACTTGGTAATACGATCATCATAATCATCGCCCCCAAGGTGCGTATCACCGTTTGTGGAAAGCACTTCAATCACACCGTCACCGATATCGATGATGGAAACATCGAAGGTACCGCCTCCAAGGTCATAAACCATAACCTTCTGCTCGGACTCATCCTCCAAACCGTAAGCAAGTGCTGCCGCTGTCGGCTCATTGATGATTCTTTCTACGGAAAGTCCGGCAATCTTACCGGCATCCTTTGTTGCCTGTCTCTGTGCGTCATTAAAGTAAGCCGGAACGGTAATAACCGCCTGGGTTACCTTCTCTCCCAAATAGCTTTCCGCATCGGTCTTTAACTTCTGCAGAATCATAGCGGAAATCTCCTGCGGAGTATAATCCTTTCCGTCAATGGAAACCTTATAATCGGTACCCATATGTCTCTTAATGGAAGAAATGGTACGGTCCGCATTGGTTACCGCCTGTCTCTTTGCAGGTTCTCCCACAAGTCTCTCTCCGTTCTTGGTAAATGCCACAACGGACGGGGTGGTTCTCATCCCTTCCGCATTCGGGATAACAACGGGCTTTCCGCCTTCCATAACGGCTACACAGCTGTTGGTTGTTCCTAAGTCAATTCCTATAATCTTTCCCATATTCTTACTCTCCTTTTTCTATTCTAAATTTGATTTCTTGCTTTACTTTATGGAAAAAGCTTTTGAAAAGCTTATTCGTCTGTCTTTATGCTACTTTTTTACTTTTGCCCTATTTCTTTATCTTATTTCTTTATCTTAATTCTTTACCTTATACTACTTCTTTATCTTTGGGCTACTTCTTTACTTTCACCATGGAGTGGCGAACCACATTTCCTCGGTAGGTATAGCCCTTTTGCAAATCGGCAGTGACGGTATCTTCCTCTGCATCTCCCTCTTCTTCCGTCATAACGGCATTGTGGAGCGCTGGATTAAACTTCTGCCCGACTGCCTCAATGGCCTGTATGTCACAGTCCGAAAACATTTTCTGAATCTGCTTATAAATCCCTTCCACACCCTTTACAAAAGAGTTTTCTTTCTCCTCCTCTGAGATGTGTTCCAAGGCTCTCTCAAAGTTATCGACTACAGGAAGAAGCTGCTCTATAATGCTCTTTGCTCCAAGCTCAAACATCTGTGCCTTTCCTTCTCGGAACGCTTACGGAAGTTCTCGTATTCTGCCAGGGTACGAAGATACTTATCTTTCAGCTGTACAAGCTCCGCATTCTCTTCCTTTCCGGAAGAAGTTCCTTCCTCCGTACTCTCTCCGGAAGCATCTTGAGAAGAAGTCTGCTCTTCACTAGGAACTTCCTGCTCCCCGGAATTCCCGGAGTAATTCTCCGTACTGCGTTCCCCTGTAGTTTCTATATCTTCGGCTGACTGCCTCTTTACATCTTCGTCTTTATAATGCTTCTTTGACACAAGCTCTCCTTCCTATCACAAGGGAATATTTCCCATCTGCTGTATTAATCTACTCAAAGTATCGAGTACCTTTTCGTAGTCCATTCGTTTTGGTCCGATGACACCGATGGTTCCGTGCATCCCGTTTCCAAGCTGGTACTTTGCCGTAACTAAAGCACAATCCGCCATATCCTGCAAAGGGCTTTCCTTTCCTATATAAACTTGAATGCTTCGGTCTTCCTTCTGTTCTTCTGCTTCCTGCAAAAGGCCGGCAAGCTCTTCCTTGGACTCCAAGGCAAAAATCAGCTTGGAGGCATTTTCCGAATCCATCAGCTCCGGATACTTGAAAATATTGGTCGCGCCCGAGGTGTAGATTTCTACATCCTGCTCATCAGTACGAAGCATACTTTCCAAGCTCCGAAGAAGTGTTTCCATCGTTTTCTTGTGCTGACTCCTATCAACCAGTGCTCGGATATCTTCTTTCGTTATCTCTTCTACAGACTGTCCGCCCAGAATATCGTTTAAAAGAAGGTTGACGGAGAGAATCGCATTTTGTTCTAAGTCCTCATCCACATCTACGGTCATCGTCTTAATGATATTTCCCTCAAACATCAGAAGAAATAAAGCTTTCCTTTCTCCACAAGAGAAATCTGTAGGAACTTGATTCTGTTCTTCTCCATCCTGGGACCGGAAACGAGTGCTGTATAATGAGTGTCACTCGCTATGTTTCTGACCAGAGACTGTAAAGCGGATTCGAGCTTCTCAATCCTGTCAAACATCGAACTTCGGACATCCGATAAATCTCTCTCCTGCTTCGCCATCAGCTGATCCACATAAAAGCGATAACCCTTATCGGAAGGAACTCTACCCGCTGAAGTATGAGGCTGTAATATGTAGCCCATTTCTTCCAGATCACTCATCTCATTCCGAATCGTCGCAGAACTTAAATTCAGACCGGAGTACTTGCTAATGGTTCGGGATCCCACCGGCTCACCGGTTTCCAAGTAATTCTTAATTATGGTTGTCAATATAATAAGCTTTCTCTGATCCACAAAACCACCCTCCTTCTTCTCGGATTTGTTGGCACTCATATATATCGAGTGCTAACACATGTTCATAATATACCCCCGGGGAAAGAGAATGTCAAGAATTTTCCCGAGGGATTTGTGAATTTCCTATGAACTTTACTTTATTCGGAAAGAAACTCTCCGAGCAGGCTTTCTTCCATGGCTTTTATTGCGAGAACAGGATAAATCTGTCCTATTTCCACTCTGCCCTGTTTATCTTTTTCTCTTACGCCCTCTTTCCTTAAAAAACTATTTTCAGTAATAGAGGCAGTTTCCGGAAGGGAAGTGCCTTTCATATATAGAATTGTTTTTCTGAACAGGGATATAAAATCGAATGTATTCTTTATTAAAACCGGTGTAATAGGACCTGCCCTCCAGCTCACGGATTTCCTCTATCAAGACCTCCGTTGTTTTTCCAATGAACTGCTCCCGAAACTTTTCCGAATCCGTAAGAGCCAAGTCTAAGAGGATCTTCGAGCGTTCCTTCTTCACTTTTTCCGTAATCTGCTCCTTCATCTCATCCGCACGGGTTCCCTTTCCTACGGGAATATTTGAAAATGTGCATATCATAGAAGCCTACTTCCGAAATGAAGTTCTTCGACTCCTGAAAATCCGCTTCCGTCTCTCCGGGGAAGCCCACGATAACATCCGTAGTAATCGCCGCAAGCGGAAATGCTCTTCTTATGCAGTCTACCGCCTCTTTAAATTCTTCCTTTGTATAGTGCCTATTCATCTCCTTTAAGGTCTTGGCCGCCCCACTTTGCAGGGAGAGATGAAAATGTGGGCAAATCTCCTCAACCGCTTTCAAGCGGGAAATGAAGCTTTCCGTAATGACTCTCGGCTCCAAACTGCCTAAACGTATCCGCTTAATAGAAGGGATTTCTCCAATTCTTTCGATGAGAGAAAGAAGGGCCTCTCCACTTTCCGCTATTTTATTTGCATACTCATAGGAAAGATTTTGAAAATCCAGACCGTAAGAGGAAAGGTGAATTCCCGTAAGCACGATTTCGGAAATGCCTTCCTGACCAAGACGCTCGATTTCGTTTAGGCAGTCCTCTATCTTTCTACTCCGAATTCTTCCTCTTACATAGGGGATAATGCAGTAAGAACAAAACTGATTACAACCGTCCTGAATCTTTACAAAGGCGCGGCTTCTGTCCAGAGGTTTCGAAAGAAAAAGATTTTCATATTCTCCCTCTTCTTTAACAGGGGGCAAATACTCTTCGATTCTCCCATCATTTTCCAGCATCGCTTTCCGATATGAGATGATGAGTTCTACAATTTTCCCTTTCCCGCTGTTCCCAATCAGGATATCGATTCCCTTATCCTCTTTCAGCTCCTCCTTCTTTCCTTCCACATAGCAACCTGTCGCAATGACGAGGGCATCCGGATTCCGCTCCTTTGCCTGATGAATCATCTGCCTCGACTTCCTATCCGCAATGTTCGTTACGGAGCAGGTATTGATTAAGTAAATATCCGCTTCCTCATGGAAGGGTACAAGAGTTGCTCCTCCGCAAGGATTGCCTCACTCATCGCCTCCGCCTCATAAGAATTTACCTTACAGCCTAAATTATGCATGGCAAATCGCAGACCTTTTAATTCCATCTTATCTTTCTCCCTTATCTATTTTGGCTTTCTCTCTTATCTATTTGGCTTTCTCTCTTATCTTTACTTGACTTTGAAATGCTTCCTCACTACAATAAAATCATCATTGCAAAAGGAGGATTATCTAATGAAAACTGTTCGCATTTCCCTGAACTCAATTGATAAAGTAAAGTCCTTCGTAAACGACTTGGTTCGTTTCACGGATGTGGATTTTGATCTTGTTTCCGGTCGTTATGTTATTGACGCTAAGTCTATTATGGGTATCTTCTCTCTGGATTTATCCAAGCCCATCGATTTAAACATTCATGCGGATGAAGATAAGCTGGATGAAATCGTAAATACGCTGAAGCCCTATATCATAGAAGCATAACTTCCTGTATCTTAACGGAAAGACGGAAGCCTTACAAGGTTTTTAAAAAGTGCATGGATTCATGCACTTTATTTTTTGCAATAGATATGATGTATAGAGAACGATAAGTAATTTATGGAACAGTATATGCAGGAGAACGATAGCTCGTTTATCGGGCATTATGCATAAGAGTAAATTATCTTATTTTGTAAAGTAGTAAAAAAAGGAGCAGTATGGACTATCAAGCATTTTTAATCAAATACGCTGAAATCGGCACAAAAGGAAAAAACCGCTATGTCTTTGAGGACGCCCTCGCAAAAGACATCCGCATGAAGTTACAGCGCGCTACGGGAGACTATTATGTAGCCAGGGAACGCGGTAGAATCTATGTGCATGTAAAGTCGGAGACTTATGACTATGAAGAGTGTATCGATGCCCTTTTACATGTTTTCGGCATCGCCGGCATTGCCCCTATGGTGCAGATTCCCTATTCTGCAGAATATGCCGATCTGGAAAAGGCTGTACTCTCCTACTTCCGCGCCGCTTACGGTGACAGTCCCGTAAGCTTTAAGGTCGAGTCCAGACGCGCGGAGAAGTCCTATCCTATGACTTCTCCGGAGATTGAAATGGAACTTGGACACAGCATTTTAGAGAACTTTCCGAACGCAAGAGTAGATGTTCATAAACCGGAGGTTAAGCTTCGCATAGAAATCAGGCAGTTCATCAATATCTACGGAAAAATCATTCCGGGACTTTCCGGTATGCCGCTTGGCACAAACGGAAAAGCCATGCTCCTTCTTTCCGGCGGAATCGACTCTCCGGTTGCCGGCTTTAAGGTTGCAAAAAGAGGAGCTCTCATTGACGCGACCTACTTCCATGCACCGCCCTATACCAGCGAAAGAGCAAAAATCAAGGTCATGGACCTTGCAAGACAGCTTTCCACTTATACCGGCCCCATCATGCTGCATGTCGTAAACTTCACAGAAATTCAGCTCGCCATCTATGACCGTTGTCCGCACGATGAGCTGACAATTATCATGCGCCGCTATATGATGCGGATTGCTGAAGCCTTAGCCTATAAAAATAAATGTATCGGCTTAATTACCGGAGAGTCTATCGGCCAGGTGGCTTCTCAGACCTTACAGAGCCTTGTCTGCACAAACGAAGTCTGCACCCTTCCGGTTTACCGCCCCTTGATTGCCTTTGACAAGCAGGAAATCGTGGATGTTGCGGAACAAATCGGCACCTATGAGACTTCCATTGAGCCCTATGAGGACTGCTGTACCATCTTTGTGGCTAAACACCCCGTAACAAAGCCCATCGTGGAAAAAATCAGAAAGTCCGAAGAAAGACTCTTCCCGGAAATTGACGCCATGGTGGAAAGAGCGGTGAATGAGGTCGAGTCTATCCTGATTCGGAAAGAGAAGAATGCATAGAAATCTCCGGACTTGAAATTTGTGAATCTATCGAGTTGAAATATTCAAATCTCTCGAGTTGAAATTTATGAATCTCTCGAACTGTACTATAATAGCTAAATAAAAATATTGAGAGGATAGTAAATGGACAGAAAGTTAGAAGAGAGGATGGAGTTTTTCGTTGTGCCGTTAACTGCACTGGGAGTCTAATACATGTTATGTCTTTCTCTCCCTTTTTTATTTCTTCCGCGCGATGAAGGCATGCCACTCGCCTTCTATACATTCTTCGAGAATTTCCAGACTTTCCTCCGATTCCAATGCCTTTCGTACCTCTTCCGCCTTATCACGGATGATTCCGGAGGAGATAAAGATACCGTCCTTTTTTTAGGAAAGAAGGCACAAGCGGAGTTAAGGAAACAATTACAGGGTGCCAGAATATTGGCACAAACAAGTTCGAAAGGGCTCTTTCTGAAAAAGCAGTCTGCAGGCTTTTTCGCCCCATCCTCCTCACCTAAGATATTTTCAATAAAAAGTTGAAAGTCTTTTTCTGCAATTCCATTTTCTTTGCAATTTCCTGCAACGGCTTCCCTTGTAATCGGGTCCAAGTCTGTTGCCAGAACCTCTTTTGCCCCCATTTTCAGAGCGGCAATGCCGAGGATTCCGGAGCCTGTGCCAAGGTCCAGAACACGGTCTCCTTCTTTCAAATATTTTTCCAAAGAAAGAAGACAGAGCTTCGTCGTCTCATGCTGTCCCGTCCCAAAGCTTGTTCCGGGATCCAGAGAAATCGCAAACTCTCCCTCCTTCGGCTCTTCCTCTTCCCAACTTGGCTTAATGAGAATCTTTCCCCACACGGAAGCTGTGGAAGAAATCCTTCCAGGCGTTCATCCAGTCCTTGTCTTCCGTTTCGGAAACAGAGATCTCTCCCTTTCCGATTTCCGTATACTCTGCCATTTCACTAAGCTCTCTCTTTAAATCGGAAAGAATCTCCCGGCATTCTTCTTCCGTAAAAATGTTACTGCTGTTTAAACTGTAAGAGTGATCCACGGTTTCATCCAAGAACTCCTTTTCTACCAGAGCCTTTCTCGTTTTTTTCTCTTCTTCCGGTAAAATTTCCAGATAAAAGGATAGGCTTGCCTCTCCGTTCTCGGCATTTTCTTCCGGAAGAATATCCGCAAAGATTTGCTTTGCTTCCTCCTCCGTAAGTCCTTTACCGTCCTCTATTTCTACGCCCTCAATTTCCCAACGGTCAAATAAATAAGCCGCCAAAATCTCCACGGCTTCTTCCTTTGTTTTAACTGATATTTTTCTCCAAATCATTTCCAACTCCTTTTCTATCCTTACACTGTTTATCTTTGTCGTTTCTTCTCTGTTGTTCCTTTTTACCTCTGTCATTTTATTTTATTTTTTTATCTTCTTTATTTTTTTTCGTTTTTTTATCTTCTTTGTTTTTTTATCTTCTTTGTTTTTTTTATCTTCTTTGTTTTTTTATTTTAATCTTCTGTACTATATACGAAAAGGACTCTGCTTAGCAAGTAATATGCTAACGCAGAATCCTTTAGCTGTTTTTTCATTATCGTTTATGCACTATTCCATATCGTTCATAAATAAAACACTTTACGTAAAGGAAGAAAAGCAGCATATCTGAACTGCTCTTCCCTTCTTTGCCTCCTCTTACGCCTTATAAAACTTCCGTAACATAGGAAGCAGTTCCTTTTAAGGCATCAATTGTATCCGTAAGCTCATATTTCTCCGTAAGGAAGGAGAAGGAAAAACGGAGGGTAGAGTCCAGTTCCTTGTCTGTAAGACCGATTGCTTTCAAAGTTCCGGAAATGCCCGGGATGATTGGAAGAGCAGGCTGAACCGCTGCTGACATAGATTCCCTTCTCTTCCAAAGCATGAAGCAGAACTTCCGCTTTTATGCCATAGAAGGATGCGGAAACGATCTGCGGAGCGGAAGCCTTTCCCTTTTCGGAATTGACCTTCACCTCCGGAAGCTTCTCCAGTTCCGCAATAAAATAGTCCTTTAGCTCATAAAGCTTCTCTATCTTTTTCGGAAAATCCTGATACACCATCTTTGCAGCAAGTCCCATGCCGGCAATTCCCGGAATATTTAAAGTGCCGGAGCGGAGTCCTCCCTGCTGCCCTCCGCCAAAAAGAATCGGGTTTATTTTTACCTTTTCATCAATAAAAAGGAAGCCGATTCCCTTCGGACCGTGCAGCTTATGTCCGCTCACGGAAAGCAAGTCCACAAAATCCTTCTTCGGATGAAGAATCATTTTCCCATAGGCTTGTATGGCATCAGTATGGAAAAGACAGTTCGGATTCTTTTTCTTAATAAGTTCTCCAATCGCGTGAATATCCTCTACTGCCCCCATCTCATTATTCACAGTCATGATGCTTACCATAACGGTATCTTCACGGAGCGTTTTTTCCAGTTCGTTAAGGGAGATGTGCCCCTTCTCATCCACCGGTAAAATACTGATTTCAAAGCCGTGGCTCTCCAAAAATTCCAAAGCCTTATAAATAGCAGGGTGCTCAATCGCAGAGCTGATGATGTGCTTTCCTTGTCTCATTTTTGCAAAGCAGCCCCCGATAAGCGCCATATTGTCGGACTCCGTACCGCCCGATGTAAAGAGGATTTCCTTGGCCTTCACCTTTAAGGTCTCCGCAATCTCTTCCCTGCTTTCCCTGTAATACTTCTCCGCCTCTACACCCATGATATGCTTCGCGGACGGATTTCCGTAATCTGCAAGCATAGTCTTACACATCAGTTCCGCAACATCGGGATACACTTTTGTTGATGCCGAGTTGTCCAAATAAATGCTTCTCATTTTGCCTCCTTACTAATTCCAAAATAATCCCTGTTTTTTTCGAATCGCAACCCGTTTTGATCATTTTCATTCATCATTTTTACTTGGCTTGCTTTTCTTTCTACTCTTTTGCTCTGTTTTCGCCAAACTCTAGGTGCATCATAATCAGACTTAAAGTCGTTATTGCCGCCGTTTCCGTACGTAGAATTCTCTTTCCGAGGCTAATGGGAAGAAATCCTTCTTTTTTCGCCTCTTCCACCTCTTCTTTGGAAAATCCGCCCTCCGGTCCGATGCAAAGAGCAATCGTACCACCCGACTTTTGCCCCAGTTCTTCTACCCGTAGAAGTTCTTCCTTCGTAAAGCCGACTCCCTTTGCATTTTCATAAGGTATCAGTTTTATTTCCGCATTCTTAACTAAGGAAAACGCTTCCTTCCATGTAGAAACCGAAGAAACCGCAGGAATGACGGAGCGCTTCGACTGCTTTGCCGCAGCTTCCGAAATCCCCTGCCAGCGCAGTCTTTTCTTCTCCGCCTTATCTCCTTTTAGTTGTACAATGCAGTTTTCACTCTCCAAGGGAATCATCTCCGATACACCCAGTTCCACCGCCTTTTGGATGATAAGCTCCATCTTCTCTCCCTTGGGAAGAGCCTGTAAAAGAATGACTTTCGTTCGAAGTTCATGCGCTTCCTCCAAAAAAGAGACGGAAAGAACGGCATGGTCTTCTCCATACCCTTGAATCCTACAGTGATAATCGACAGTTTCCCCGGAGGAGATAATAATTTCTTCCCCGATTTTTCCCCGAAGAACCTTCTGTAAATGGTGAAAATTCTCGCCGTAAAGCCGAATTTCCTCTCCTATAATTTCACTTTTATCTACAAAAAAATGATGCATAGTTTCCCTTTTTTTCAAATAACAATATTCTCTAAATATTCTTCGTTATCTTACTTCTTTCTTCTCAAAGTGACAAGAAAAAAGCAGGGATGCGGAATGAAAATTCACGCAAAGCCCTGCTTTTGATCCTTTTAAATATTTATTTCTAGTGCTTCTATGAATAAAGCAAATATACCTTTTAACCTATGAAGGACTCTATACCGAAAAGCTAAAACCTTTTTCTTGTCGCTCTTTAGTAAGCACTTCTCTTAGATGGGTAGGATCATAGGGAAGACCAGGCCTATAATCCGGCTGTGTCTCACTGATAATATTCCTTATTTTTTTTCTAACTTCTTTTTCATAAACATTGACCGAGTATATGAAATTCAATCTATCCGGCCCTTTAACACGAGGATAAAAACTTTGAATTTGCTTTCCCAATCTTTGTGCATCATACCAATGTTCTCCTGCTTGATGGTTGAGGTAAATGTCTGCATAGTAATCTTCAACCACTTTTTTCACTTCATCGAAAATAGGTATCAATTTATCCTCTTCACCATGTCGATTAGTCCCATCCAACCACTTGTCAGTATAAACATCATACGGCCCATCTTCCGGACCATTCCAATATTTTGCTTGTGATTGGACGTCTGTATATCCATTTTTTTCTTTTTCTCCTCGCAAATATCTATTTAATTTTTCTCTTGCAAGTGCATGAAAAGCCATCTCTGACACTGTATTGCTCATATTACATCACCTCCACGTACTACTCACATTATAATTTACCTTAATACTAATGCCACTTCCATTATTTATTAATCAAAAAACTTATTTGCTTATATATCGACAACTCAGCACAAATTTATTATTCAATTTAACAATTTAAAAGCAGGACAAAGAATTATATTGAACACAAGTACAATCCCCACTACGAATGAACTCCAAAAAAGAGGCTTTCCACATTACGGAAGCCCCTTTTGATAAAAGCTATATATTAGATTCATTGGGGCTGTGAAAAATCAAAATAATAAATAAATTTTCAGCAATATATTTTGATTTTCACAGTCCCCTTTTATTTCTCTAAATCTCCTTAAAAGCCTCTTCCAAATCTTCAATAAGATCCTCTACATTTTCTATTCCTACAGAGAGGCGAACCGTATTTTCCTGAATCCCCTGCTTTAGCAGCTCTTCTGTTGTGCTTTCTGAATGCGTGGTGCTTGCCGGGTGAATAACAAGAGACTTCACATCGGCAACATTTGCCAGTAGGGAGAAAAGCGCAAGATGATCGATAAACTTCTTTGTTGTTTCCGCATTGCCTTTTATATTAAAGGTAAATATAGAGCCTCCTCCGCTTGGAAGATACTTCTTGTATAATTCTTTTTGCCGGGCATCTTTTGATATGGAAGGGTGAGAGACAGACTCCACCTTCGGATGCTTTTCCAAATACTCTGCAATCTTTATCGCATTTTCTCCATGTCTTTCCACACGAAGGGGAAGTGTTTCCGTGCCCTGCAGAAGAAGCCATGCATTGAACGGCGATATAGCAGCACCCTCGTCACGAAGAAGTATTGCGCGAATATAAGTTGCAATCACCGCCGGTGCCGTATCTCTTGCAAAGCTTACTCCGTGATAGGAAGGGTTCGGCTCGGTAAGCCAAGGCCACTTATTCCCCTTCGTCCAATCAAAGCGTCCCGCATCGACCACGATTCCTCCCATCGTGGAGCCCTGTCCTCCGATAAACTTTGTTGCGGAATGTACCACGATGTCCGCACCGTACTCAATCGGACGAATGAGATAAGGTGTCGCAAAGGTGTTGTCTATAATTAAGGGAAGTCCCGTGCTTATGGGCTACATCGGCCCAGGCCTCAATATCCACTACATCTCCCGTTCGGGTTTCCCGAGGGATTCAATATAAAGCGCTTTTGTATTTTCCTTTATCGCCTTCTCCGCTTCGGACAAATCATAGGGATCCACAAAGCTTGTTTCCACACCGAAGTCCCGGAAAGTATGCTTTAAGAAATTATAGGTTCCGCCGTAGATATTTCTTGCGCTGACGATATGATCTCCCTGATGTGCCACCGCCTTAAAAGGCGTATGTAACTGCCGCAGCCCCTGAGGAAAGCGCCAGTGCTGCCACTCCGCCTTCCAGACTTGCGATTCTCTCTTCCAGTACGCCTTGTGTCGGGTTGGTTAATCTGGTGTAAATGTTTCCCGCTTCTTTTAAAGCAAATCGCGCCGCAGCCTGATCACAATTTCTCAAAAGACAAAGGCGGTACTCTGATAAATCGGAACTGCTCTTGCACCGCTTGCCGGATCCGCCTGTTCCTGCCCTACATGAACCGCTCTAGTGTTAAAAGATAACTTTTCTTTCCGCTATATTCTTCTTACTCATCTTTTTACCTCCATAATTTGTACTACTCTCGTCTGCACGAAAATTTATCACATGCTTTGGTTACTGTCTAATACAATGCTTTTTGATTTAGATATAGATTTAAGCTATATCTAACTGGTCTTATATTATTTTGCAAAAATGGGTATTTTATCAAGTCCAGATTTTGTTATTATCAAAAGAAGAATATGCAATTCTATTTCTAAAAATGAAAGTCCCGTCCATTCTCTTTGAATAAGCAATTGACGTACCGGGGCTTATCTTTTTACAACACGGAGGATAAAACATGAATAAGAAAGTTCAAAAGCTGACCCTGTGCGCACTCTTTGCCGCGCTCTCCTATGTAGTCTTCACCTTTCTACAGATAAAAATCCCAATCGGTGCGGACACCACTTCCATTCACCTTGGAAATGCAGTGGTTGTCATTGCAGCCCTTGTGCTTGGCGGACCCTTGGGCGGTCTTGCAGGGGCAATCGGCATGACCATAGGGGATCTCCTCGATCCCGTTTATATCACTTATGCACCAAAGACTCTCATCTGTAAAATGGTTATCGGTTTAATCGTAGGTTTTGTGGCACATAGGTTGGGTAAAATCAATGACTCGCAGGATCGTTCTCATATCTTTAAGTGGGTTCTCCTTTCTGCAGTATGCGGACTCCTTGCCAATGTCATCTTGGATCCCAGTATCGGCTATTTCTATAAACTCCTCATTCTCGGAAAGCCTGCTGCAGAACTCTCCTTTTAAGATTAATGTAGCTGCTTCCGCGGTGAATGCCGTGATGTCCACCATTGTTTCCGTACTGGTGTATATGGGGCTTTATCCGATTTTACGAAAAGAACATCTTGGTTTGCAGAGCGCTTAAAATAAGCTACTATTTCTAATAAACAAGATATCGCACACTTTACACACGATACATAAATAAAGAGCTTACGCATGTTCTTTCTGCGTAAGCTCTTTATTCATAATCAGTATCGCGCACAATCTGCGATGCCTCTTTTATTCCATTCCATTTTTCATTCTATTTATCAATCTATCTCTATCTGTTCCTTATCTCTTCGTTTCTTTGTTCCGACTTGCAAACCTTGTAAGCCGATTGCTCCCCAGGCAAGGAGCGCATTTCCGGATAAAATCGTCACAATCCAGAACATCGTCTTTCCTAAGCTTTGCTCCCGAATCTTTAAGAAGCTGTACGGTCCGGAAACGAGGCCTGTTGCATTGAGAAAAATTAGGGGAATGGCATAGAGCAGGGTTGCGTAAAGCGCATAAGAAATCCATTTCTTCGGTACACGCTCCTCTCCCGTAACAAATAAGAAAAGAGAAAGGAACGGACAGATTAAATGGCTGTAAAGCCTCATCCCTCCCAAAAACTCATGTGCATAGCCATTTTCCGGTCCTAAAACAAGGAGAACCACAACAAAGGTCACCATCAGGGATGCCGTGGAAATAAAGCGCAGAAGAGTAATAAAGCTTGGGCGCTCCTCTTCTAAGGAAATACCGGCCTGCTGCTTCTTTTGAAAATACCCGCTGACCACACCTTTTCCTTCTTGATTTAGCTTTGGAAACTTCTTCAAGATATAGAGTAAAGATGCAATCCCGCAAAGGAAATTGGAGTCTGTCGTATAAAAGCGGAGTGTGGTCCAGCTTTCTTCCGAAAAGGCGTGAAGCACTACTAAAAGCTCCAGGAGGAGCAGTATAAAATGCCCCAAAAATAATGCTTTTTCTTTCTTGTTCATCTTCTTTAAACCCCTTTTACTATTTTTAAAAACCCATCTTTAATCAGTTTTTAGAAAACTCATCTTTCACAATTTTTTAGGATAGCACAAATATACCAATTAATAAATAAAAATATTTAATCATAAGCTCATCTTAAAAAAAGTGGCTGTAAATTATCAAAGATCAACATTTTTTTATAGCAGTGCCTGTACCGCTGCATAAAAGGAGTTTTGATCATTTACAGCCATAGTAAAAAATGAAAGTTCAAAAGAAAAACACGTTTATCCTTCGTAAATCGGGTACTTCTTAGTCAAAGCCAAAACCTTGGAAATAACCTCTTCTTTTGTTCCCTCAAAATCCGTAACCACCTTATAAAGGCAGTCTGCAATCACCGCCATATCCTCTTCCTTAAAACCTCTTGTTGTGATTGCCGGGGTTCCGATTCGTACGCCGGAGGTCTCAAAGGGAGAACGAGGCTCACGGGGAATGCTATTTTTATTCAGGGTGATATGCACCTTGTCACATAGAATCTGGAAATCCTTTCCGCTGATTCCTTCGAAATTCGTCAAATCTACAAGCATCAGATGATTGTCCGTTCCGGAAGAAACAAGCTTGAATCCCCTCTTCATCATCTCGTCTGCAAGCACCTTTGCATTCTTTGCCACCTGCTCCTGGTAAGTCTTATACTCCGGCTTTAAAGCCTCTCCAAAACAAACCGCCTTCGCTGCAATCACGTGTTCCAATGGTCCTCCCTGTATTCCCGGGAAAATGGACTTGTTTAAGTGGTATTTTTCTGCTGCTGCGGCAGAGGAAAGAATCAGTCCGCCTCTTGGTCCTCTAAGTGTTTTATGGGTCGTCGATGTCACAATATCCGCATAGGGAATCGGGCTTGGATGTACCCCCGCAGCAACAAGCCCTGCAATATGCGCCATATCCACAAAGAGTACTGCACCGACCTCATCAGCTATTTCTCTAAATTTTTTAAAATCAATAACTCTCGGATATGCTGAAGCACCGGCAATAATCATCTTCGGCTTGTGTTTCTTTGCCATAGCAAGAATCTCATCGTAATCCAAAAATCCTTCTTCAGTTATGCCCATAGGGCACTATGTTGTAAAACAATCCCGAAAAGTTAACGGGCGAGCCATGTGTCAGGTGTCCCCCGGCATCCAGGCTCATACCCATAATGGTATCTCCCGCCTTACAGACCGCCATGGTCACCGCCATATTGGCCTGTGCACCGGAGTGGGGCTGCACATTGGCATATTCAGCACCGAAGAGCTTCTTTCGCTCTTTCAATGGCAAGAGTCTCTACCTTTATCAATCTCCTGACAACCTCCATAATAGCGCTTTCCGGAATAGCCTTCCGCATACTTGTTGGTCAAAACTGTTCCCATGGCAACCATTGATGCGGTAGAAAGAATATTTTCCGATGCAATTAATTCGATATTGTTTTGCTGTCTTTCATATTCAGCAAGAATACCTGCGCCTACTTCAGGATCCATTTCCTGAATGTAATTCATGATTTCTTTTACCATAATATCCTCCTTGCCAATCTTTTACCATGGAAATAGAATATTCCCGAGTTATCTGCTTTTTTACCCGTCAAAAAAGCCATCTTTCAAAACAAGCTCCGGCTATAGAAAACGATGTGCGGAAATCACTGCCTGCACTTGTTTCTGCCCATTATAGGAGTTGATTCGCGGATAGTAAACAATATTCATCTTCTTTCTATCTCCCTTTTCAGAAAGAAAGGCCTCCCCATCCGTAAAATAGATTCCTTCCATCCTCTTCCCCTGAGTATCCGAAAGATTCAGCTTTACTACATTTCTGTGTTCTCCAAGAACTCGTACCCCCTGTATTTCCACTTCTTTTTCAGCAAAAGAAGGCTTCTCATTGCCTTTTCCGAAGGGCTCTAAGATTCTTAGGGATTCTGTAAATTCCTCTGTGCAATAGGAAAAAGGAAGGACCGTATCAATCCATAATTTTTCCACCATGTCTTCCGGCTCCAGACTACAGTCTTTCTCCAGTTTTTCCTTCAATAACGGTAAATTTTTTTCTTCCAGACTGAAACCTGCCGCCATAGGGTGACCGCCAAAGCGAAGCAAGAGCTCCTTTGCTTTTTCAAGACTTTCCGCCATAGGATAAGCCGGAATCGACCTTCCCGAACCCTTGACCTTGCCTTCCTCCGACTTTGTCACCACAAAGGTCGGACGATAAAACTCTTCCTTAATTCTTCCGGCAACAATCCCGGCAAGACTCTCGTGAAGTGCCGGTAGATAAAGAAGAAGAAGCTTTTTATCTCCCTCGGCCTCTGCAAGCTTCCTAGCTTCTTCCACGGCATTGCCTGTCAAGCTCTTTCGCTCTTCATTCAGTTCCTTTAGGTGCTCTGCTTTCAGCATGGCCTTTTCTCTATCTTTTTCAAGAAATAAGGAAATGGATTCCATAGCGCTTTCCAGCCTGCCCGAAGCATTAATTGCAGGTCCCAGTTGAAAGCCAAGTGTAAAAGAAGAGAGCTCTCTCTCTCCTTCTTTCCAATATAGTGCAAGCAATGTCTCCAATCCGATATTCCGGGTCTTGGGAAGGAGTTCCAGCGTTTTCCGCACGACGATTCTATTTTCCTTCTGTAAACTCATGACATCGCAGACCGTGGCAATTCCGGCGAAACAGAGAAGCTCATCCAGAACCTCTTCCCCTCTCCCTCGCTTCTCTATGAGCATCTTCATAAGGAGGTATACCACCATCGCCCCGCAAATCTCGGCATTCTTATATTTACTGTCCTCTCTTTTGGGATTCACGACAGAAAATGCCTCGGGATAAATCTTTTTCCCATTTTCATCTATTCTTAAGTCATGGTGATCGGTCAGAAGCACATCCATTCCTGCCTCTTTGGCAAAGCGAAGTTCATCGAAAGCGGAAATGCCGTTATCACAGGTAATGAGAACCTGACCTCCGTCCTTCTTTGCTTCTTCAATGATATGCTTGTTAATTCCATAACCGTCGTTAATTCGATGGGGAATCACAAAACTTAACTGCCCCTCTTCCGTAAATTGAGAGATTGCAAGATAAAGAATCGTTGTCGCACAGACACCATCCACATCATAGTCTCCTACGATTCGAATCCTTTCTTTTCCGTCTATGGCTCTCTCCAAGCGATTGATAAAACGAATACTGTCCGGCAAATAAGGGAGACGGGATTTCTTCCCCGGTGAGAAACTCCCGCATCTCCTCCTCTGTTTCCAGATCTCTGTTTCGTAAAATGCGAACAAGGACCGGGTCCAGATTTCAATTTATCCGCCAAAAGCCTGAAAATCCGCTTTTTTACCATAGATATACCAGTTCTTTTTTCTCATATCCTTCTCTCTTATTCATTTAAAATCCGACGAAACGTATCTTTCTTCTTTTTAGCCTGCAAACTGCCAACGGGATGAATCTGCCCGTCTCCTTGTTTGCCTTTTCGATAAAATCTTGCTAGTATAAAGAAGTTTTAATTCCTTTGTATGATTTTGATATTTATCCCGATGTAGAAAGGATATTGTCGATAAAATCCATATTTGGGTGAATTTCATATTTTAGGATATTGGGGCGGGGGATTGTGATATAAGAAACCCCTTTTCCCGAAAAAAATGAAAATACCAAGATATTGTAACAGAAAAAGAGGTAGATATGACAGATAAACAAATCAAAAATTATTTTAATATGACTGCACTGGGCTTTCCTCGCCTATGCCGTCCTTCTGCAAATCCTTGCCGTAATTGTGGTCGTTCTTTTGGGAATTGCCTTTCCTGACTTGTCATCCGATTCGATGTATTACAGCATGATGGTTGCCGTGGTTCCCTGTATGCTTTTCCTGCATTTCCTTTTTCAGAACAGTAATCTTCCCATCTCTTAGCGTAAATCCTGTGAATATAGAGAAAACCGGATCCGACAGAATGGATTTAGAGGAGAAGAGCTTCTCTCCCCTTGTCTTCCTTCATTACTTTTTGATTTTTTGCGGGGTACAGTGGATTTCCTCCCTACTAACCATGCCTCTGGTTTTCCTCTTTCAGAAAATAGGTATGGACCTAAGCTATTCGGAAATGGCGGCAAAGGGAGGAGCACTGGATAATATTCCCATGCTGATTTATACCGTTTTATTTGCCCCCGTTGTAGAGGAACTGGTATTTCGAGGCATATTTTATAAGCGCTTTAAGGCTTTTGGCGCTTTCTTTACCGCCTTTGCAAGTTCCCTCTTCTTTGCCCTAATACACAGTAATTTCTTGCAATTCATTCCTGCCTTTATGATGGGCTTTGTTCTCTTTTCCATTCGAGATAGATACGGATTGCGTTACTCTATTTTGCTGCACTTAACCAATAATGCTCTTGCCATAGTGGTCAATAACCTAGGTGCATCTCGGCTTTGGGTTTTATCTGCCTATGGCTTGATCCTTTTGGCAGGAACTGTCTATGCCCTTGTAAACTTGGTGAAAAACAGGACAAATCTTTCCTCTTTTCTTCCGGGTGAAGAAGAGCAGAAAAATCTGAGACTCTTCTTCCGTTCCCCGGTACTATGGTTTGATATTCTCATTCTTGTGGTTTTGGCAATCGTAATCATGATGAATCCGGGTGCAGGTGCAGGGGATATGGCAACAACTGTATAACGGATTTAACTGTAAAAAATAAATATCTCATTTATATACAATATAGGTCTGCAAATTGAGAGCAAAAACTTCTCGATTAGTTCATCGCCTTTATCTTCCAAAAAGAGTCTCCAGAATCCCTCTTCCTAAAGCGGCACCGATATTACCGCCCAGTCGGCGTCCCATACCTTTTCCAAACACGGACTTTCCGATGCTTGCCCCGACTTCTCTTCCGATAGAGCCGGAAACGGAGCGGCTGACAGACTTCACTACACGATTTTGCAGCTTGGAAGTCTGTGCCTTATCCCTTTCCTCTTCCTTCTCTGAAACGGCCTTTTCCTTTTCGGCTTCCTCGGAAAGCCCCTTTCTGGTGAGCATCTCGTAAGCAGAGTCTCTGTCAATCATCTCATCATACTTAAGAGCCAAGTCTGATCCGAGCTTTGCTTTTTCCTTTTCTTCCGGGCTCAGTTCTCCGAGGAAAGTCTGCGGCGGGAAAATCATCGCCTTCTCCACCATAGTCGGCTTTCCGTCCGGGTCGAGGCAGGAAACCAAAGCTTCTCCGGTCCCGAGGTTTTCCAAAACCTCCAAGGTATCCAAAGCAGGGATTCTCTCTAAAGCTGTCCGCAACCGCCTTCAGCTTCTTCCTCTCTCCCGGTGTATAGGCCTGCAGACCATGCTGAATCTTATTGCCAAGTTGCGAAAGAATTTCCTCCGGAATATCCGCAGGATTTTGGCTTACATAATAAATGCCAATACCCTTACTGCGGATTAGCCTTGTCACCTGCGTTATTTTCTCTAAAAGAGCCTTCGATGAATCCTGAAAAAGGAGATGCGCTTCATCAAAGAAGAAAACCATACGAGGCTTCTCAAGATCCCCTACTTCAGGCAGATTCTCATAAAGCTCGGATAAAAGGTAAAGTAGAAAAGTCGAATAAATCTTCGGGTCGGATGCCACCGATTTTGCGTCTAAAATAGAAATCATACCCTCACTATTGGTCGTGAGCCTGAAGAAATCCTTAACATTTATGGCCGGTTCACCGAAGAATTCCTCTCCGCCTCTATCTTCTAACGCTACAACGGAACGCAGAATTGCATTTAAACTTTGTGTGGAAAGCTTTCCATAGGACTTTTCATACTCTTTACTGTTTTCACTGACATATTGCAGCATGGAACGAAGATCCTTTAAATCCAGTAAAAGCAGACCCTCTTCATCCGCAATGCGGAAAATGATACGGAGAATATCGCTCTGCACATCGGAGAGATTCAGAATACGACTCAAGAGTAAGGGTCCCATCTCCGACACGGTGGTTCTAAGAGGAATCCCTCCCTCCTTCGTAAAAGAGAAGAACTCCACCGGAAAGGCTCTGTAGGAAAACTCACTTTCGGAAAGCCCGCACTTCTTTCTTCTCTCTTCTATCTTTTCCGTCGCCTCTCCCGCCTGAAAAAGCCCCGAAAGGTCTCCCTTGAAGTCCGAAAGAAATACCGGAATGGAAAGCGCGGAAAACCGTTCTGCCAAAACCTTAAGACTTACCGTTTTTCCCGTGCCCGTTGCTCCGGCAATAAAACCGTGTCGGTTCAGTTTCTCCGAATGAATGCTTACTCTTTGTCCTTCGCTGTTTATCGCAAAATCAATCTTAGCCATAGTGCCTCCTATATCATTCTCAGAAAATATCTTTCCTCATTATATGGTAGATTTCAGCGCTATGATTATGCCATAATTATGCCCTTTATGCAAAGCGATTCTCCCCTCCTTGCGTATTCCCCAGTGCTATGCTAGGATATTCAGTTATAAGAGGAGATGAAGACTATGATGATTTCAACCAAGGGGCGCTATGCCCTAAGCACTTTAATCGATATCGCGAAAAATCAGGACGAAAATGCTCCTGTTTCCATAAAGGAAATGGCAGAGCGGCAAGGCATTTCCCTGAAATATCTCGAACAAATTATTTCCCTAATGGTAAAAGGAAAGCTCTTAAAAAGTGTGCGTGGAGCAAAGGGAGGCTATCTTCTCTCTCGAGACGCCAAGGATATTCTGGTTGGTGAAATTTTGAATGCTGCGGAAGGGACTCTTGCACCGGTAGATTGTGTCAGAGATGGTGTAAGCTGTGAAAAATCCGCATCCTGCCCTACCTTTCCTCTCTATAAAGAAATAGAAGATGCGATTTATTCCGTGGTAAATCGCTATACACTCCGGGATCTTGTGAAAGGGGATAAGGCTTAAAATCCCTGTGCTTTCCTTAGCTTTTATGTTATATTGAATGTCAAGTCTTTCTTTCCGTGTATACTGCATTTTTCTATGAATGATTACTGTTTCAATTTAGCCAGTATAAACGGTTTTAGAAAGAAAGCTGAGGTTTTAAATGACACGGTAATCTATCTTAATTTTTAAAAATGGAGAGTCTATGAAGTTAATCAGTTTTGCTATTCCTTGCTACAACTCTGCTGCCTATATGGGAAAATGTATCGAAAGTATCCTCCCCGCCGGGGACGAAGTGGAAATTCTTATTGTGGATGACGGTTCCCAGAAAGACAATACTTTAGAAATTGCAAAGGAATACGAGCAGAAATATCCTACTATCTGTAAGGCAATTCATCAGGAAAATGGCGGTCACGGGGAAGCCGTAAACACCGGCTTAAGAAATGCAAGCGGGCTTTATTTTAAGGTCGTGGACTCCGATGACTGGTTGGATTCCGAGGTTCTTTTAGAGATTCTGGAAAAAATCAGAAACATTACCCTTTCCGGAGACAGCATTGACCTGTTCGTTGCGAATTTCGTCTACGACAAGGTCGGGCAGGAGAACAAAAAAGTAATGTCCTATGGCAATGCCTTCCCGGAAGAAAAAATCTTCAGCTGGAATGACATGAAGCGTTTTAATCTGGGGCAGTATATCCTCATGCACTCCGTGATTTACCGCACAAAGCTTCTTCGCGATGCCAATCTTGTCCTTCCGAAGCACACCTTCTATGTGGATAATCTTTTTGTTTATCTGCCGCTTCCCCATGTAAAGAAGCTGTATTACTGCAATAAAAACCTCTACCACTACTACATCGGTAGAGAAGACCAGTCCGTGAACGAAACCGTAATGATCGGAAGACTGGACCAGCAGTTCCGTGTAAATCGCCTCATGATTGATTCCTGTGATGTCATGAAGGTACAGCCGAAGAAACTCCGGAACTATATGATTCTTTATCTGGAAATCATCACTACCGTCTCCTCCGTTCTTTCCATCAAGTCGGAAAACGAAGAAAATATGGAGCGAAAGAAAGAGCTTTGGAACTATCTTAAGAAAGAGCATTTCCCGCTATGGCTCCGTATGCGCTCAAGTTTCCTTGGTCAAGGAGTAAATCTTCCCGGGAAAATCGGAAACAAGCTGACTATTTTAGCTTACCGCTTAAGCAGAAAGTTCTATGGCTTTAACTAATTGTTATTCGATTGCAAGTTTTCCTTCATGATGAGTCCTATCTTCTTCAGTTCCAATTTCAAGCAACAAGGTCAAGAAGAATTTAACTTTTGAATAAATAAATAAACTTGTGAATAAAAATTTTAAAAAGAAAAAACCGGCTTTGCATGGCAAATCTTCCTTGCACAGCCGGCATATTTTTGCTAAAAAATACTTAAATCGTAATTATACTTAAATCGAAATCGCAAATAAGAATCATTCACTATCAACAGGGAGAAGAAATGAAGATTGCCATGATAAGCGGTGCATCAAGAGGCATCGGAAGAGCTGCAGCAAAGGCCTTTGCCAAGGAGGGATATTCTTTACTCCTAAACTGCGAAAAAAATATAGACTTACTGGAAGAATTAAAGGGGGAAATCGAAGAAGAGTTACAAAGATTGGAGATAAGCAAAGAAAAGGATGACGCTGAGGATGACGCTGAGGATGGCTCTAAGAATGGCTTTGTGCATTCCTTGGAAATCACTCTTAAGAAAGGGAATTTCACTTCCCCATTCTTGGAAAGCTATTTTCGCGCTAAAGAAGCAGAACAAGCAGAAATAGAAGAACTGGTCTTAGTCATTAATCAAGGAAAGTCTACCTTGAATCTTACACAAGACTATAGCCCTGAAGAAACCGACAGTCTCATTCAGGCAAACCTTCTCGAGCCTTTTCATCTTGCACAGCGCATGATTCCTTATCTGCTCCGCGCAAAAACAGGAAGAGTTTTCTTCAGCTCTTCTGTTTGGGGAAATGTCGGCGCCTCCATGGAAAGCTTATATTCTCTCACAAAGGGGGGCATCAACAGCTTTGTAAAGGCACTTGGAAAGGAGCTTGCTCCCACTCATATTGCCGTAAACGCCATTGCCTTCGGTGCGATTGATACCGATATGAACGCTTGGCTTTCCGAAGAAGAAAAATCTGAGCTCGAAGAATCCATTCCCTACGGCAGAATGGCAACAGTAGAGGAAGCCGCTGATTTCCTGCTTCTTCTTTCCAAAGCACCGCTCTATCTCACCGCACAGGTCATTCCCTTTGACGGAGGATGGATATAAGCACTTAAGTACAAAGCTTCAAACTCTCGCAGGTTCATTCTTGTAGTACTGCAAAGCCCTTGTGTATGTTCCCAATTTTCTATATAATCAAGAGCAGATGCTAAACTTCAGTTAAACGAGATACCGCACGCTTTGCGAGCGATACTCGCTATGAATAAAAACTGAAGTTTATTTTTTGAATAGAATTCCATTAGGACGTAAATTTACGTAAAAGGTGACGCCATCATGATTCATTATCAATTTTGTCAGATGTAAACATAGGACGATATTTTCTAAGCCGACATAGTGTTTTACCATGTCTTGTCCACATAGTAAGTGGGTATCGTTCTTTTCTTGTGCGAAAGGACAGTTGATAGTGATGAAAAAATTGAATAAAGAGCTTTATAGAACCCCTTTTTCTAATGGAAAAAAATGGTTTCTTATTTCTATGATTTCTATGGTGATTTTAAGTGCCTATAATCTGATTATTTCATGGTTGCTCCAAAAATCATCGATTTCGCGGCCGGAATAGATAAAACTCCCTTTTATCAGCTGGCACTTGTTTCTCTTGTTTCTTTTCTTGTATTTATTGTCTTCTACTTTATATTTCGATATGCTCACCCTAAATTTTTACAGACATTGTCTACTTCTTACAAGGACTTGCTGTTTGCAAAAATTCTCCGGAATAATAGCAGCTTGGTTTCAGAAATCGGAAGCGGACAATTTCTTTCAAAGCTCAGCAATGATTTGAAATCCATCGAAGAGAATTATTTTGATTTTTATATTACTCTGATCGATATCGGAATCAGTTTCGTTGGAGCCATCGTCTTAATGCTTTGGTACAGCCCTGTACTTACCATGGTGGCTATCGCTTTATCTATATTGCCACTACTCGTGTCTATTCCGGCATCAAAAGAAATCACAAGAACGGAAAAAAATCTTTCCAAGGAAAATGCCGATTTTATGGAATTTATGAGAGATACTCTGTCCGGCTATTCCGTAATCAAAAACTTTCAAGCGGAATTCGAACTGGAAAACCGTTTTCATGAGGAAAATGTAAAAATTGAAAAAGCAAAGTTTCTTCGCAGATTTGCTGAAGAAAACATCAATCTTCTTTCCACTGCGGCAAGCGTAGTAATGAGACTGGGGGTATTTCTTTTCGGTGCCTGGCTATCCTTATCGAATTCGCATGTTACCCCGGGGATTGTGCTCGTCTTCCTTCAACTGCTTACTTTTATTATTACTCCGATAGAGAAAATACCTTCTCTCTTTGCAAATCGTAAAGCGGCACGCTCTCTTATTGCACAAACTGAAGAACTTTTTTATGAAAAACCCGATGAACAAGAAAAACTAGAAATCAATACTCTAAAATCTGCAATTGAAGTGCAGAATCTCTCCTTTTCTTATGAGAATACCGAAAAAGCGCTTCAGGCTGTCTCCTTAACCTTTCATGCCGGAAAAAAATACGCTATTGTCGGTGCTTCCGGTTCCGGGAAATCCACGCTGTTTAAACTATTGACCAAGTATAGCAGTGACTACGATGGCAATATTTTATTTGATGGAATAGACTTGAGAAATATTACTTATTCCTCCCTTTCACAGATTATCTCTGTAGTACAGCAAAATGTGTTTGTGTTTCATGACAGCATTTATAACAACATTTGCTTGTATAAAAGCATACCGGAAGAGAAAATTGACTACGTGATTCAAAAATCCGGCCTTTCCTCCCTTATTCAGCAAAAAGGAAAAAACTTCTCTTGTGGCGCAAATGGAAACAAACTCTCCGGTGGAGAAAAGCAACGGATTTCCATTGCACGAGCCCTGCTTAGAAATACATCCATTTTACTCATGGATGAGGCAAGCTCGGCATTAGATGAAAAAACGGTAGATGAAATCATGCATTCTATTTTAGATATGCCCGATACCACAAGCCTTGTTATTACACATCGTTTAAATAGTACGCTGCTTAAAAAATATGATGGGATTTGTGTTCTGCATCACGGGAAAATAATCGAGTTTGGCCCTTTTGATGAACTCATGAAAAATAAAGGCTTGCTTTACTCTCTGGTTCTGCTTTCCCAAAACTAAAGAATATAGCAGCTAAAGGATATAACTAACCCAGAGCTACATCCAGTGCCATCATGACGGTAAATCCAACAGCGAAGAGCAGCACTCCCCAGTTTGAGTGCTCCCCTTCCGCTGTTTCCGGAATCAGCTCTTCGACAACCACATAAATCATCGCTCCTGCCGCAAGGAGAGAAAATAGGGCATAAGAGGCGAAAATACCGGAGCAAAAAGAAGCATAAGAACCGCTGCAACCGGCTCTACCGCCCCGGAAAGAACACCATTCACGAAAGCTTTATGTTTATTCTGTCCATTTGCGTGCAGGGGCATAGAAATAATCGCCCCTTCCGGGAAGTTTTGAATGGCAATCCCGATGGAAAGTGCAAGCGCCGCACCAAGGGACAGGCCGACATCTCCGGTAAGCATTCCGGCATAGACCACACCTACCGCCATTCCTTCGGGAATATTATGAATGGTCACTGCAAGGAGCATCATGGTTGTACGCTGAAAAGAGCTCCTCGGACCCTCCGCTTTCTCTGCATTCAGATGCAGGTGTGGAATCAGCTTATCTAAGGCAAAGAGAAAGAGCGTCCCAATCCAAAAGCCGATAACAGCAGGAAGAAAAGCAAATTTTCCGAGGCTACCGCTTTCTTCCATCGCCGGTATGAGTAAACTCCAGATGGATGCCGCTACCATTACCCCGGCCGCAAATCCCGTTAAGCCCTTCTCTACATCCGGAGGAATCACGGGTGCATTTCCCCCTGTAGTCTTATTTCCCTTCAAAAAATACACGCAGGCGGAACCAAGACTCGTGCCCACGAATGGAATCAAAATCCCCAAAGCAATATATTGACTATCCATACCTATTCTTTCCTTTACTACTATCTTTTTTCTAATGAAGAATCAGCATTTTCTATAAGCTACTACTTTGCTATATGCGCTCTACTCTTCTGTCTTCTCAATGCATTCTTAAGAAGTGTTTGTATCTCCATTTGTACAAAATTAAATACTATATACATTCGGTAAATACAAGAAATATTTTATAGAATTAAAATAGTAGAATATAAAAAGAATAGGAATTATGAAAACCGCAGGCGCATCTGATACCACTCAACATTCCCGTGTACCGATTCAGAAAGACCTTCCAAAGCAAAACCGAGTCGTGAATAAAAAGGGATTTTTTCTTTCTTACAGGTAAGAACCAGTCCCTCTCTTCCTTCTTCTTTCGCCATTCGAATGAACTCTTCCAACATTCTGGAAGCAATTCCTTTTCTGCGGTAGGATGGCATGGTATTCACCCCAAAAATCATCTGCCATCTTCCCTTTTCATCATGCAGAGATGCGTCTTCATACATTAAGTCAGTTAAATTCTCTTCATTCGTGCAAAAACCGTCTATAAAAGAAACTAAGCTGCTCTCATGATACAAGAGAAGAAAATGCCTTCCATAGAGAGTAAGCCTTTCCCGAAAGCTTTCTTCCGTCGCCGCCTCCAAGGGCGGGAAACAAGCCCTCTCTACCTTTGTCACTGCGGAAAGATCCGCTAAATCGCCTCTTTTTAACTGCCACTCTTCCCCGTATTCTCCAAATCTATCTACCATCTATGTCCTTTTTCCTCTCCATTCCGTTTCAACCAATCCTTCCCATCAACAAAGCGGGACACGATAAAGGACACAACATAGTCGCCGGCAGCATTAATCATCGTCGCCGGAGGATCAATCAGGTTTCCGATGGCAACCAGAATCGGAAAGGCAAGTTCCATATTATTCGGAAAGAAAATAGACGCAATGATATACTCCCCGATATATCCTCCTCCCGGTACACCGCTCATTCCTACAGCGGAAAGCACGGCAACGAGAACGATGGCAGGAAGATCCGAAAACTTCACCGGTGTCCCTAATGCCCCCATAACAAAGACAATCTTCAGCACGCAGGAGAAACAGGAGCCATCCATGTGCATGGTCGCGCCCAAGGGAATCACAATATCTGAAACATCCTTCGATATCCCGCTTTCGGCAGCAGCTTCCATATTGCTGGGAATCGTTGCTACGGAAGAACAGGTTCCAAGAGACACAATCGCAGGCTTTACGATGTGTGAAAACATGACCTTTATGCCTTCTCTTCCGGCTCCGATGAAGGCCATCAGCGGAAAAGCGGTAAAGATATAAATAAAGCAAACGGGATAATATAAAAGCAAGGCCCTTGCATAGCTCTCCGTAATTTGAGAACCATAGGTGGAAACCAGGTCTGCAAAAATGGCAAAAAAGGCTATCGGCGCATAATACGTCACCACTTGTACGAACTTCATCATGACCGTGGTCAAACTGTCCAGAAAGCCGCTACTTTCTTTCCTTCCTCTCCTGCCAGATTAACGGAAAAACCGAAAAGAAGGGAAAAAATAATGAGGGGGAGCATGGCTTTACGGGAAAGAAGCATGGAAAAATCTTCTACGGTAAAGAAATTCATAATCATCTCCGTCATCGTAGCGTGCTCTCCCACTTTCTCTTTCGCCATACTTGCCCATGGCGAAGTCACCGGCGGAAAAATCTGACAGAGCAGAAAATAAACAATCGCCGCTGCCGCCCCCGTCAGCACAAAGGTTAAAACCGTAACCCCCATAATCTTTCCCGCTCTTTTTCTACTCTTGATATTCGCCATGGCAGAGGAAATCGAGGCAAAAACCATCGGTACTACAATACAGAACATCATCCGAATAAAGATGGTTCCGAGGAAGCTGATAGAATGGGCGAAATGCGGAAGAACAGCTCCCGTCACTGCACCGAGTATCATGGCCAGAAGTAAAATGATTAAGAAACGATAGTTGTTTACTACGGATTTTGCTTTCATGTCGCTCTCCCCTTATCCATTGCTATCCGAACAGCTACTTTGAGTATTTTTTCATTATAGCATTTCCGCCCCGCTTCCGTGAATTGATTTTTAAGGGAATTTTTTCGTTTTCTATTTCTTTTCTAAATCTAATTCCTGATTGATTCTTCTCACCTTAAACCAATAAATCGCGAAATTGAAAAGCCAAACCACAAAGAACACCATTACAAAAATCAAAAAGTAGAGTAAAAAACCGTTAAGACTGTGTTCCATCCAATAAAGAAGATAACTGATTCCCATCATCGGAATAGATACCGAGAGAAAGTATACCGCGGTTTGTTTTAAAATACTCCATCTCTCTATTTCCCATATAAAACTCATTCCGCCAAAGACACTGCCCAGTATCCCTGAGAGCATCGTTTGCAGAAGCATCGCCTTTACTTCACTTCCCGTAAAAAAAACCAGAGAAGCAGCAAAGGGATAGTACTTTCCCTCTCCAAAAAGAAGAGACAGGAAAAGAGAAATCCCAACGCTACAGGAAATCCCTATTGGAAAAGAATACAACACACGTGATACTATTTTCTTCATTTTCTACCTCCTATCTCCAGACACTGCTTAATCTTTGATACGTATCTTCTGGACACATAACTGAAGCTGCCATCAGAAAACAAAACCCCAATCGTTCCTGTAAGGGATAAGTCAAAGCGCTTCACTTTTCGTAAATTCACAATTTCCGACTGCGAAATCCGTACAAAATACTTCGGATTGACCCTATCCTCCACCTCGTACAGCCGGTAATGAAGCTGATATTCCCCTTCTTCCATAACGGCATATACCTTTCCGGCGGAAGTATACACACGAATGATTTCCTCCAAAGATAAGGGAACCGCTTCATCTTTTTGAAAACCGAGCAGTATATCCGTCGTGGAAAGAGCGATACGATCCATCAATTCCTGTACTTCCCGGGAAATCCTGTCTGTCATGATGAGTACTTTCACTTCCGAACAATGCTCATCCAGCTGCACTTCTATTTTCAATTTCCCCCTCCAATTCTTTAAACGATAAAAAACGGGAAACAGCCATGGTAAAAGAATAAAACCGGCTTTTTTATGAGTATACGTATCATACGGGTTTTTTTCTACAGAAATCCGCTATTCGGTACGCACGACTACCTATTCGGTAGTTCACGCTCAGTTTGAACAAAAAAGCTAAGCTGTGTAAAGCAACACAACTTAGCTTTTCATCTTGGGTATACCGCAAAAAACGCAGCACAGCTACTCTGTTATAAGACTGAATCCTTGTCAGACAAAGTGCAGCAAGGCCATATGGTTAAGAGATATATCCCTTTGCCTTTAACTCGGCCTCTGACTTCTCGAGATTGGCTTCGGACACGCGGATAATCGGTCCGGTACAACCCATACCGGATTCTGCATAGATTCCGAGCTTCCAAAGACAACGAACCGCATCATCCAAGTCCGTTACTTCGATACCGAAAAGTGCAGCCGTAACCACCTCTTTAGGCGGCTCCTTAACTTCTTCTCCGCTCTCCTTCGGCTTGTTTGCCTCACGAATCTCGGAAAGAATCTCTTCAAGTCCGGCACGCTTTGCCAACTTAAACTCTTCTTTTGCCACTTCGAAAACTTTCCCTTTGACGAGTTCTCCCGCAAAGCGAAGTGCATTTGCCACAACCGGTGCACCGGATGCTCGAGAAACAATCATCACAAGCTTCTCATAGTTTTCTCCGATACCGGGTCCATAACCGAATCCCTGCGCCTCAAAGGATCCGCCTGTTGTAAAGGAGGAAAGCATCTTGGAAAGCACATTTCCGGTTAAAGAATCGGTTACCAGGATATCCGCTGTACCGCGAAGTACATCGTTTCCTCTCATCACGCATCCACCGTCGGAACGGGAAGACTCTGCAAAGTGAATCGGGTAACCGTTCGCCTGAAGCTTCTTTAAAGCCTTCTCCGTCTGTCTTGCACCATCTACATTTAAGATACCGATAGTCGGCTCGGCATAGCCGCAGGCCTTTGCAGTGATGATGCCGTAAATGGCATTTTTTACCATTCCTTCGATACGGTCCGTACTGGAAGTACCGGTAGTGTTTGCAATAAACATTTCCTTACCGATACCCGGTGTTACGGCACGTCCTACAGTAGATACACCGATAGGGAACGGATAATGCATGGTTACCGCACCGTCAATCTTTCTTTCGTTTAGAAGCTCGTCCATCTTATCATGGCCCGCTTCATCATCGGAAACTTCAACGGTTTCTACCAATTCATTTTTTAAGGAACCGATATAAACCACATCCACTCCGTCTCTTGCCGCAGCTACTGCAGCCTTCATGGAGTTTTCTTCCCCATGCTCGGAACCCATACCTGTTAAAGCAATACGCGGCTTCTTCCCGAAGGAACCGGTTTCTAAGCCCTCTGCCATGGCTAAAAAGGTATCGGCAATCAGTTCTTTAATTTCCTTAGCCATTCTACCCTTCCTTTCTTATTCCTGATTTCCCAAAATGGAAGCAGCAAAATCCTTCATAGACTTCGCAATCATAGAACGAACTTCTTCCTCCGATACTGCTCCTGTTCCCTTTCCGGTATTTTTCTGGATAATGAAGGAAACACCGTCAAAGAGGTTGGTCATTCTTCCAAGGAAGAGTGATCCCTTACCGATAATCATAGCCTTGTTCATCTTTCCGGCTTCAATGTCTTCCTTGGCAAATCCAACAAAAGGCACACCGGAAGGAATATGTCCCTGTGTCGGAGCATAACCCACTAAGCCCTTCTCCTCGGTAAAATTAGCAAGGTCAGCTTTCTCAAGCCAGCCCTTCTTTACGGCAAGAGCGGCAATCATCTTATAGTTCGCCATCGGCACATCTCCTGCACCTGCGGGCTTGGTAATGTCGGCATTCTGCATCTCCGGAGAGAATTTATCGATATCCTTTACGGTAAGTCCTGCGCGCTCAAGCGGATCGGCTACAAGAGAACCGATAACGTTCTGCGGAGCAGCTCCTGTACCTACAGTATGACGACCGATGATATCCAGATTGATTTCAGCGGACTTTCCGTCATTCTCGGAAACGATAATACAGAAGGAAGCAAGGCAATCCTCAAGCATCGGAAGCTCTTTCTTTACATGGTCTTTCCCGTTCATGGCAAGTTTCGGTACACAACCTCCACCGATTACGGCAACGGTATGGTATGCCCCGGCTTTAACCAAAGCGGCGGCCTCAATCATGGCATGAGACGGACCTGCACAGAAGCCTCTGGCATCGGAACCGGTTGCATTCATAAGTCCTGCAATTTCAGCAGCTGCCTTCGCAAAGTTTCCGCCGCCACGCTGGTTTACATCACCGCAGGCTTCCTCGGAACAGTCGATAACATACTCGATTTCATTGGCATTTACGCCGAAGTGCTTTAAGGAATGTAAAATAGCAAGAACAGAACTTGCCTTATTCATGATGTTCTCAAGCATTACCTCTGCGGATAAGTTTACATCAATATCATGTGCTCTCTTTACACAACCGATAAGCTTACCTTCATAGAACAAAGGCTCAGCCTCATGTCTGTCTACAAAGCCCTGAATCTCGGAAAGCTCAGCACCCTCTGTTACACGATTTAAGATTTCTTCGGTAATAACAGGATCCTTTGCCAGCTCCGGCTTATGCTGAGCCACAAAGCCCTTCTCCATATATACAACTTCAAAGCAGTCACAAGCCTGTGCAAGAAGCAGGAACTCCGCCTCCGGCATAATCTCACCGAACTTACCGTAACGGCTTGCACCCTCTACTTTTTTATCATAATAAGGAAACTCCACTCCTTTTAACTCTTCCGGAGTCTTGTTTCCGATATAAACCTGATTTGGCCAATATGTCACACAATCCTCAAAGGAACGAACATGCTTTCCCATCTCCTTTAAGAAATCTCCGTCCGGATTTACCACTCTTTCCGTAGCAATGGTGGAACCATGCTGCAACATCAGTCCCGGTGTGTAATTTAAGCAATAACCTACGCCTTTAATAATACTATTCATATTGATTCCCTCTTTTAAAGAATTAAACTTGTCATATCGTGACTAAGATGAAAGAAACTAAGAGATTTTTTTGCTATTTTTTTCTCAATTTTTCGTAATTTTTTTAGAAAAAAGGGGAGCCCGAAAAAGCTCCCCTATTTTTTTAAAGGTACTTACAATACTCGGAACGAATATTGTTCATTTCATTTACGATGTCATCAACATCTAAAACCATTTCCATCATGCTGACCTGGTCGTCATAAACGGCCTCGTCAAACTCTGCTTTAAGCTCCGGTTCGCAAACATGATAAACTGTGAGTCCAAGCTGGACCCCTGTCAATGGACCTGCGAAGGTAGGATCACCTGCTGTAACGGTCTCAGCTGCAAGCCCTGCAGCCTCTCCCTCAGCAGCGCCAAGAACTACAACCAGATTCTCCGGTCCGAACTTCTCAGCAAAATCCTTTACTCTCTTCTGATTTTCCAAATCCATTGCGCCTGCGCTCGTTCAAACGAAGCATTCAGTGGAAGCGAAAACTACTTCTCCGCCGGCAGTCTCAACACAAGCCTGAATAGCTGGTCCTGGAACGCCGTCACGGTCTCCGATGATGATTACTTTTTTACCCTTTAAAATAGCCATCTCTTCTCTCCTTTCTTGAAAAGTTTATATCGTAATGGCAAAACGCCAAATACGCGGTATAAATTTAGGCATTTAATGCAACGTACTTCTCCACCATTGTCTTAATGGATTCTTCTGTTGCAGCATCCTTAACTAATTCTTCGACCTTCTGGCCATCCTTATAAATCGCCATAACCGGAAGTCCGAGAATCTTCTGGCCGATTGCCAGTCTTCTTGCCTTTGTTGTATTTAAAGGAAGTGAACTTCAGCTTTCCTTCATACTGATCAGCTAAAGAATGAACGAAAGGCATCAGTGCAGCACAAGGTACACATCCGTCTCCAAAAAAGTCTACGAATACATAGCCTTCAGCCTTTAATACTTCCTCTTCAAAATTGTCCTTATTAACTTCTAACATAATTCCTCCTTTTATATAAAATAATCTGTTTTAAAATGATGATGTACTCAAGAAAACGTATCTTCGAGGAATGATTACTCCATCTCGTTCAGATATTTCTCTGCCTGCGTTGCGGCAATTGCACCGTCAGCGGCAGCGGTCACAACCTGTCTTAAACTCTTCACACGAACATCCCCTACGGTAAATACACCGGGGATATTGGTGTGCATATCTTCATCAGTAGGAATATATCCTCTTTCATCCATCTTAAGATTGGTTCCCTGGAAAGCTCCGTAGTCGGAATTCTTCCGATGAAACCGAAGATACCGAACATACCGTCTTCTTCACTTGCTTCCAGAACCTGCTCCTCGCCTGTAACTACGTTCTTTACCTTAATCTTCTGTAGGATATCGTCTCCGGAAAGTTCCTCTACAACAGTATCCCACATAATATGAAGCTTCTCGTTCTTGAAAGCCTTCTCCTGAATGGATTTTGCCGCTCTTAACTCATGTCTTCTGTGAATGAGCGTTACGGAGCTTGCAAACTTAGTCAGGTACATAGCCTCTTCTACAGCGGAATCTCCTCCACCGACTACAAATACGGGAAGGTCCTCAAAGAAGTTGGCATCGCAGGTTGCACAGTAGGAAACACCCTTTCCGAGGAACTCCTGCTCTCCCTTACATCCGATAGGACGAGGATTGGCTCCCGTAGCAATAATCAAGGTTTTTCCCTCATACGTTCCGTTAACACCCACAAGTCTCTTTACATCCCCCTCCAGCTCTACAGACTTGATTGTATCGTGTACACGATCACAACCAAAATGCTCAGCCTGCTCTGTCATTCTCTTAATCAGAGAAGGTCCGGACTCTCCTTCTACAATCTGTCCCGGATAGTTCTCAATAGAATCCGTGATTGCAATCTGTCCTCCATCCTGCCCCTTTTCGATAATACAAGTGGAGAGCCTTGCTCTACCTGCATAAAGGCCTGCTGCAAGTCCCCCCGGACCGGCACCTAAGATCAAAACATCATACAGCTTTGACATAGTCTTCTGAATCTCCTTCCCAATGCTTTATTATTTATTTTTTCTGCAAAAGCAGTAGAAACCCGTTTCAAATCAGTATCTCTATTATACACTAAGCAAAGTTCTAGGAAAGAAAATTTCCAAGTTATTCCTTTGTGTATTTACACTCTAGAGGTACTATCCGTAAAATAGCCAAATATGAAAAAATCCTTTTTTGCAAATCTCTTTTACAAAATCTTTTGGGTTCTCACCCATTCTGTTAATTCAGAACGAGATGTCGCACGCTTTGCGAGTGATACTCGTTAAGAATTGTAAGGGGCAGGGTTCCTGCCCCCTCGAATTCTGTTTAGTTCAATACAGAGCTTAAACTCCTGTACTAAACTTGCGTTTTTAAAGTTGATTTAAACTTTATAAATCGCAGATATCTTACAAGAAAATCATCCTTTACTTAAAGATGGTCTGCTTATCTACATCCACGGTGAGTGCATGTAAAGCTTTCTCTACGATCTTTCTTCTCAACGCCTTCTCTTCCTCAGGCTTTAAGGACGGATTACCAAGCGGGTGAGGAATAGCAATAGCCGGAACGATACGGTTTGCACCTACTGTCATGGAAATAGGTGTAACAGTACATACATGTACAACAGGAATTCCTGTAGCTTCGATACCTTTAACCATCGTTGCACCGCAACGTGTACAGGTTCCTCACGTACTGGTCAGAATGACCGCATCTACATGGTCTTTCTTCAGTTTTGCACCGATTTCCTCGGAGAACTTCTTAGCGGAAGCAACGGCTGTTCCGTTACCTACAGTAGTAAAGAAATAATCGTAAAGCTTTCCGATCTTTCCTTCCTTCTCAAGGTCTCTTAAAACATCCACCGGAAGAACTCTATCCGCATCCTGATTTGCGTAGCTCGGATCATATCCGCCGTGTGCAGTCTCATACGTCTCGGCGGTTAAATCATTTACTCCCTTGATGGAGTACTCGCCGTAACGAGTTGCGTTGGAAGACTCGATGTGGTCCGGATTTCCCTTCGGAACAATACCGCCGGAAGTAACTAAAGCGATAGTAGCCTTGGAAAGATCCTTAACAGCAGGCATCGGATCTACACGGTCGAAGGACGGCATCGGATACTCTGTAGTAAATTCCTTGCCTGCAATCTTAGCAAGAAGCATCTTAACCGCACGCTTGGAACCTCTCTCCTCTTCGAAGAAGTTTACACGAATTCCCTGCGGGATATATCCTTCTTCCTTGGAAGAACCGATATGCTCTCCGCGAGCAATCTTTAAGCCTAAAGGAGCCATCTTTTTAACGGCATCTCTCATGCCGGCAGCGCTGTTCTTTGTGGAAACAATGTAGACCTTGCTCTTTGCTTCATCAGCACCCGGGTTCTCTACATACATACCTGTAATAACAGGGATATGCAGCTCATCCTGAACGGCAACAGCGATGGTTGCGCAAGCAAATCCGTAACGACCGGCGTTAAATGCAGGTCCTGCGATGAATAAATCCGGCTTAAGCTCAGCAACCTTCTTTAAGATTTCCGGCTTTACCTTGTCTGTATTCTCACCAAAAAAACTGTCTCCGCAAACGATGGTTCCGATAATTTCAGCCTCATCGCCGAAAGCCTGCTGAAATGCAAGTCCCGGTCCCATTGGGCCCTCATGGTACTCCATTGGATAATCAGCCTTATCCTCTCCACCTACCTGAGCGAAGAACTGGTTAATATATTGTACAACTCTTAATTTTCCCATTTCTTTCTCCTTATCTTGCACTAAGCTTATTGAATCCTACCTCGGAAGTTGCACCGGTAATAACCTGTAACTCTACTTCCAAAGATCCGTCAGGCTTCAGTGTTGTATCACTTGCTCCTGCAATCTTTGTTACATAGTCCAGTGTACCGATCAGCTTATCGAGCTTCGGAAGGGTGATCAACTGGTTCGCATTTCCAGCAGTTACCAATGCATTTGCGGCAACATCCGCATCGGCAAGAGACTGAGACTTTCCGTCTCTTCCTGCATACTCATCGGTAACGATAACGGTCTTGATTCCCTCAGCCTCAATCTTCTTGCAGTTCATGATAAGGTCAGTATCCGGGTTTCCGAATCCTTCCTCGGTGATGATTACCGCGTCTAAGTGAAGCATCTTGCAAAGCTTTGCAGTCTGGTTGGAGGAACGCTCCTTATCAGCAAGATAAACGTTCTCATTTGTAATGATATGTGCCACGAAATTGATGGTCTTTCCGTGCTCCTCGAAGAGATCCTCAATAACCGGGTTGTTCTCGTGAACATAGGTCGGGTTCTTATCACATGCAGAAACGCAGTTTCCGGAAATGATAGCTCCATCCATATCCTCTGTCGGATAGAGAATAGTCGGAAGAATCTTCTTCGCATCGACACCGTATACATAGGTGTCATGCAGCAGTCCCTGAGACTGTAACATCTGCACATAACCAACTCTCGGAAGATTCGGATATGCATTTGCTCCCTCGATAAGATCCAAGGTCTCATATACCTTAGTCTCATCCGGAGTCAACTCCTTAGCCTTTTCAGCGATAAATGTAGCAGTCTTAAGACCTGCCATACGAACAGCCTGCTCATACGCGTGAGACTCTGTTCCCTCTACCGGTTTACATACACAGGTTAAGTTAAGAGTCTTGGAGAACGGAGTGTACTCTGCGCCAAGTCCTGTCATATCGATGATTCCCTCTTGGAAACCAACAATCGGTCCTGCAGTAACCACCGCCATACCCTTTAAGCAGTAGGTCTTTCCTGATCCGACTGTTTCAACAGAAGAAATAACTCCCGGGAAAACGCCGCCCTTTCCTTCTACCTTTACTCTGGGCTCAATAACATCCTTAACCGGAGTGATACGAACCGACTCGCCCGGTTTAGCGATATCGAATTCTACTTCTTTGATCTTTTCTTCCGTAAGGAAGACCTCCGTAAGTTCCTTCTTCGACACATAGAGAACATGATCCTTAATCTCGGTTGTGTCTGCGAACTGGATGTCCTTGATGAAAATCTTACCTAATTCCAGTTTCACTTTTGCTACCTCCTTTAAAAAACTTTATGTTAATTAATGCAACATAAGCGACTCTAATCCGCTATCCAGAAGCGTCCAATCCAAAGTCTGAAAATCCTTCTGCACTTCTTCTGCATGAATACGATCCTTTTCCTCAAATTTCTCGCAGGTGTTTAAAGCATATTCAATCAAATCCAGAGATTTCATATCAAAGCCTTCTTCCGGTGTCTTATCCAAAAGAACCGACTCATATGGAGTTTCATTGGGCTTAATGGAACCGTCAAGAGGATGGGTCAGAATCTTTCCTCCCATATGCACCATATCCCTTACTCCCTTTAAAATATCCATAAATGAGATTTCTCGGAAATCAATTTCCACATCCGTATTCGGATACTTCTTAGGAAAATTCTCTTTCACAAGCGGGTTGTTTGTTACAATCACAAGGCTCTTCATCTCTTTTCTCCTTTCTTTACATAGAGAAACAAAAACAGGGTCGGAGAAATAGCATTCCCACAACCCTGTTTCAATCCGATTCAGAGTCCCCAATATATCCATCCTTTTACCTGAAAGATTCATTGCGATAAGCAACTTGCCTCTTCGGTGGTTTGCACTCTCTCTGGATATATCTTGTTTTTTATTTAGTATAAAAAACAACATTCAGGCAGTTCGCCTTTGACTATATTTTAACGGAATCCTTTGTTAAATCAACCAAAACAGGATAATTATAGTCATCTTCTATGAGTATCGGCAAAGAAGGCTTAAAGAATTAATTTAAGAGCCGAAATACGGCATAAAATCTATAATTAATATTATTTATTTTTTTCTTAGCGAATGAAGGGAAAGCAAAAATCCCTTATTTTCACTTATAGAATTTATCTATTACACTTATGCAATATAGCTAATTGCAATTTTACATTTTTAAAAATTTATTAGCTACTATATACATAACCCGAGACGAAAGTCAAAAATAGCCAAAGATGAAAAAAAGAGAGAGAAAAGGCATGAGTGAACATGTCTTTTTTCTCTCTTTTGTATAGATATTTTTCGCTCACCGACTGTACAATCCTAATCCGATTCAAAAAAATTTCAGCTATTCTCAGCACTGCATAAAACATTTTTAAAACTCAAAAAATTATACAAAATCATAAATCAAAATCTGTAGGAATTGCCAAGTTGTATTTCGAAGTGTTTTTAGCTAGTATTATTTGGTCAAAAAATAATTTTGTTTCCATAAAATCATTTTGGTCAGGAGGGGCTATATGAATGTAGAACAAAACAAAATGAATGAGTTATTTAAGTGGGATGGAAAGCCGGCTGTGGCTCCCACCATATCCTTGGCTTTACAGCACCTTGTCGCCATGATTATCGGCTGTGTAACTCCGGCGATTATCATTTCCAACGTAGCAGGATTGGAAATAGGGCAAAGAATCATCTTGATTCAAGCATCTTTAACCATGTCTGCCGTTTGTACTTTCTTTCAGCTCTTTCCTATTAAGAAAGGATTTTTCGGAGCGGGACTTCCGATGATTCTGGGAATCAGCTTTGCCTATCTCCCCAGCATGCAGGCCATTGCAGGAGAAGGTGGCGGTGTAGAAACTATCGTAGGAGCTATGATGGTCGGCGGTATCGTTGCCGTAGTAGTAGGTGTTTTCGTAAAGAAGATTAGAAAGTTTTTCCCGCCGCTCATTACCGGTACCGTTGTGTTCACTATTGGTCTATCTCTCTACCCGACTGCCATCAACTATATGGCAGGTGGTGTTGCAAATAACGCTGAGTTAATTGCTAAAAAGGGACTTCCGGAATCCATGATTTACGGTTCCTGGCAGAACTGGCTGGTTGCTCTTATTACCTTGATTGCCGTAATGTGCTTCAGTACCTTCGGAAAAGGCATTTTTAAACTGGCTTCCATCTTACTCGGTATGGTAGTAGGTTATCTTGTTGCACTCGCCTTCGGCATGGTATCTTTCAAAGAAATCGGCACTGCATCCTGGTTCTCCTTACCGCATTTCTTACCCTTCGGTGTTAAGTTCAGCACCCCCGCTTGCATTTCCATCGGCTTGCTTTTTGCGATTAACTCCATTCAGGCAATCGGTGACTTTACAGCAACTACCATGGGCGGTTTCAACAGAGAGCCGAGTGATGATGAGCTTCGTGGCGGCATCATTGCCTACGGTGCAACGAACTTCCTGACTTCTTTCTTCGGAGGACTTCCCACAGCAACCTATTCTCAGAACGTGGGTATCGTTATCTCCAACAAGGTTGTTGCAAGAAGAGTATTTGCCACAACAGGACTGTTTATCTTAGCTTGCGGACTTTGTCCTAAGTTCTCCGCACTGCTTACTACGATTCCGCAATGCGTACTCGGAGGAGCAACCATTACCGTATTCTCTACCATTGCCATGACAGGAATCAAATTAATCACACAGGAACCTTTAACAGCACGCTCCACCACAGTAGTAGGTCTTGCAGCTGCAATCGGTGTAGGAATTGCACAGGCTCCGGCTTCCTTAGGACTCTTCCCGGTTTCCTTCACCATGATCTTCGGAAAGTCTCCTGTTGTATTGGCTACCATCATTGCGGTATTCTTAAATATCGTTCTTCCAAAAGAGAAGAAAGCATAAAGAATCGTTACCTATTAGGAACACAAAAACAGTGCTTAAGACAATTCGCGTCTTAAGCACTGTTTTCTTTTGTGACAATTTTTTACAGCTCCTTTTTTCTTAACATTGCATATCCGGCAAGAGAAAGGAGAGATATTCCAAAAAGGGACGCCCACAGGCCGGAAAACGTTTCATCTCCCGTAGAAACAGTTGATCTTCCTTGAGCATTCTTTCCGTTCGCGTCACGATTCGCACCAAGCACGTTTCCGTTCTTTTTGTCAGTAAGATTTCCCTCAGTAGCAGATAAAGAAATACCATCTTCTGAAGTCATCGGACGATCTGCACCAAGAACTCCGCCGGAACTTTGCGGAATAGAATTTCCCGGGATTAAAGATGTATCGGACGGTTTGGGATTTACAGGGGTTCTTTCCGTAATTCCGTTTCCGCCATTGTTGCCACTGCTTCCACCATTTCCGCTATTTCCATTGTTTCCGCCGGGATTTCCGTTCTGTCCGGGATTTATCGGCTGATTCTTCTTCACCAGATCTGTGAACTGCACGGTGAGGAGAATTTTGTCATTTTCTTTTCCGCTTAGAGCGTCTTTTCCGGAAACGAAGTCCCGTCCGCTGTCACTTTGGACAGCCCCCCACTGAAAGGCATTGTGTAAATCGTAGGAATCTTCCTTCCACGAAATCGTATTGCTATTGCTGTTTATGTCTTCCTCCGAATGATCCCGGTACAGATACGAGGAAGTACTGTTCATATAGCCGACCAGAGTATTTTGAATGGTTCCCTCCACGCTTCTTCTTGTTTCCTCCGCCGTGTCCGTTACGGTTCTGTTTCCGGATGCGTTGTCCAGACGAAGTCCTTTCGCCATAATCCGGATTTTCTTTGCGGAATTTTTCAAGAGATTCGTAAAGCTTTGCAGCGTACCTGTACTATGCTCTACGCCGTCCTGTACATCGAAATCCATCTGTAAAGAAACCTTATCCTTACTGAAGCTGGACTTCGCATAGTTAATGCGGTACAGCAGCGTATTCCCGTCTGCGCTTTTAAGGGTATAATGGGCTTTTGCGTCCTCACTGCTCTCAGGAACATAGAAGCTTCCGTTTAAATCCGTTCCGAGAGAAAAGGTGGAGCGGAATCCCAGCTCTGCCTTCGCAGTCTTTACCAATGGGCTTTCATTCGAAACATTTTCCACACCGTAAGGGAAAAACTTTCCGAAAGTCTCCCGACTATTTGCAACCGCAGAGACATCATACTCTGCTTTTAAGATATAACTCTCTCCCGGTTTTACGGTATGCGGTGCCGTATCCGTGCTGTCCATTCCTTCTGTAGAATCGTCTTTCGCAATGGAGAGATCTCCTTTTATTATGAAGTCCTTGTTCTTTCGTGCCTGTAGAGCATCTTGAATATCACGGGAGGGGTGATGGTCAGGTGTATCCAGATCAAAGAAAGCGGAACCAAATGTAGGAGAAAGGGTCTCTTCTCCCTTACTTTCTTCCGGAGAAATGTTTACTTTGATTTCCGTTTCGTCAGCACCAACTGGTGCGGTCTCCGGAATACCCAAAAAGGGGTCGTATTCGATATGGCGTCCCAAATAGAGGACTCTATCTTCGTACCTTTCATTTCATCGCTTGGTATCACCGTGTCTACGTTGTTCGGGAGGGTGGTTGACGGATCGACAGGTGTTTCCGGAACAGTTCCGACGGTGCTGCCTGTTCCTGCTGTGGCACTTGCGGTAATACTGTTCGTTCCTGTTGCGGGACTGCTTGTTCCTGCCGAGGCGGCACTTGCGACGGCACTGCCTGTTCCTGCTGTATTTTCCGAAGCGGTAGCTGTACTGCCTGTTCCTGTTGTATTTTCTGAAGCGGTAGCTGTACTGCCTGTTCCTGCCGTGCTTTCTGAAGTATTCGTGCTACTTGTAGTGCTGTTATTTCCTACTTCTTCTGCACTGCTGACCATCGGTGTAGCGAGCAGTGTTCCGCTCATGACGAGTGTGACCAGTTTTAGGGATATTTTCTTCTTTTTCATGCGTTCTCCTTTAATAATTCCTTTGCAATTATTTTCTCATTTTTTTCTTATATTGTTCTTTAAGATATTTTTTTAATAATTATCAAGATTCCTTCCTTTTATTGCTCCTTAGGATAACGAACAATAAACCGGAGCTTGATTTATTAAAAATAATTAATTACTTAAATAATTTGTAAAAATATACCCCTATTTTAGCAATTGAAATATAAGAAATCCACTTAATAAATGTAATTATTTTGAATTGAATCGTTTATATTTAATTATATTATTATTTTTATTAAACAAAAATAATAAAAAAACTTCACCCTGTCAAATTCATCATGAAAGTAGCTTACTGAACATTCGGTTTTCATACGATGCCTATATTATAGACGAGTAAAGAAGGCAGCCCGGTTTTCACCGGACTGCCTTCCAAATATGGATTAAAACTCTCCCCCTTCAATGCATTTCTGCAAGCTTGAGTTTAATGCAATTTACTTTTCTCTCTTCTTCGTATTCTGCACTACATTAAAGAGCGCCAGAAGAGCGAGTACGTTCGGGATTACCATAAGTGCGTTGAAGAAGTCGGACATATCCCAAACCAAGTTTACCTTTCAAAGTTGTACCGATAATGATACAAACCACAACGATTGCGGAATAAAGCTTTACTGCTTCCTTGCCAAACAGGTACTGAACATTCACTGCACCAAAGAAATGCCATCCTAGTACTGTCGAGAAATGCAAAGAAGAAAAGACAGAAAGCCACAAAGAAATGACCAAAATTACCAAATCCGGCCACAAAAGCCTGCTGAGTCAAGCGAATTCCGGTGAAAGCCTCTCCCGTTGTCGGATCAACCGTTCCGAGGATTCCGCTCGTTAAGATAACAAACACGGTTAAGTTCAATACTACGAAAGTATCGATAAATACGGAAACCATAGCGCAAAGTCCCTGTGCATCCGGGCACTCTGCCTTTGCTCTTGCATGAGCGTGAGGGGTAGAACCCATACCTGCTTCGTTAGAGAACAGTCCTCTAGCCACACCGAAACGAATTGCCTGACGGATGGTGATGCCAGCTGCCGCTCCGACTACTGCCTGAGGATTAAAAGCTCCGATAAAGATGGATGCAATTGCTCCCGGAAGTGCGGAAATATGCATAACGATAAAGATTAAAGCGCCAACAATATAAATACCTGCCATGAGCGGAACAACTTTTTCCAACACAGCAGCAAGTCTCTTTGTACCGCCAAAGAAAATGAAAGCGGCAATGGCTGCCACAAACACTCCGATAGCCACACTGGGAATATTGACATTCATAACAGCAAATACTTCCTTGAACGCAGCACCAATGGAGTTGGACTGTACCATATTTCCCATGAAGCCGAGTGCAAGGGTAATAAAAATCGCAAAAGCTGCTGCCATTGCTTTTCCTAATCCACCCTTAAAAGCGGCTTTAATATAGTAAACCGGACCTCCGGTTACTTGTCCGTTTTTTTCCTCTTTATAAGTCTGCGCAAGAACAGCCTCACCGTAGATGGTAGCCATTCCAAAAAAAGCGGATACCCACATCCAGAAAATTGCCCCGGGTCCACCACTTACGATTGCTGTTGCCGCTCCGGCAAGGTTTCCTGTACCAACCTGAGCTGCAATAGCAGTTGCAATCGCCTGGAACGGAGACATTTCTCCTGTATCATGCTTCTCACCATTCAGATTGAAATGCCCGAAAACCAGTTTGAACCCCTCTCCAAAACGACGAAGCTGGATAAACTTCAGACGAAAAGTGTAATAAATACCTGTTCCACACAAAAGGATGATGAGCAAAAATCCCCACAAGAAATCATTCCCTTTGTTAATGATAGCATTTAAAGCATCCATATCTTTCTTCTCCTCTTCTAGAGTCGCTTTTCTCTGAGATATTGTATTGTTTATCTCAAATCAGCGCCTCATCACTTAGACATTGTGATTGACCCTTTCATCAATCGCTCCCCGCCATTGGATCATCTTTTCTTTCCGGAAACATAATAACAGCTGAAATAAGATAATGGTTCCCATGAAAGAAACTGTATCTTGCCTCCTCTTTATTTTTATCTTATTTCGAATTTGTTAAGATTTTATCTATATTTCTCGTCTTTTTCAACAATATTATTGTATTTATAGGGATAGTCTATAGTAATTTTTTATAAGGAATGTAGTTCTCCTGTAATTTTTAATAAAATGACTTTCTTAGTCCAGTTTAAAGAAATCTTCTCTTCGAATAAACTCTGCAAGTTTCGCTCCAAGATTCTTTTGCGCATCTCCTGTAAGATGCACTTTATCCGGATACCTTTCCAATGTAAGTTTTGCCGTATTAAAAGAAAGAATTCCTTCCGACTCACAATACACGGACAATGCTTCATTCAGTTGTCCATCCACAGTACTAAAGGCGGCATAGGCTTTATCACCACTAAAATCCAGACTCGGCGGACAGATATAGAGAATATTTTCAGGAAGAAAGGGAATTTTTTCTTTTTCAAAGTCAGAAAAAAAGCCCTTAAGATGATTCAAAACTCTTGGAATATCCGGGCGACCATAGCTTAAAAAATCATTTACTCCCAAAAAAAAGATAAGGAAATCCTTACTTGTCAAGTTCTTACAGGCATCCTTAAAGTCTTCCCACTCAAAAGGAAGATAGGGAATACAACGCCCTACCTTGGCGTGGATAGAAAAATGAACCTCCGGAAAAGCTTGCTCCAGCATCGTCGTGTAGCGCTCCTCCACCGGGAGCCTCAGATCCTGATGTTCCTCATTCGGAAGATAGCCGTAAGTTAAAGAATCCCCGTAAATAAGACAAGAGCGTTTTCTTTCAGTTCTGTCCTTCATGACATTCCCCCTCTTATTGATTTGATATTTATAGACGAGATACCGCACGCTATATAAGCGACACTCATTAAGACTATGAATTTCAAGTATCCGATTTCTATCGAACCTGAATTGTAATTAATTTCGATTCTTATTCTCCCCTATCCTTTTTGTAAAGCGTGCGAAGACATCGGCACTTAATGAGCACAAGCAAAGCGATGTGCGAATTTAGTACCGCTATGTCGTAGCCCGAGCGAGAGCGACTTTACAAAAAGGATAGAGGAGAAGAGATAAACGCTTATTTATGATTCAGCTCCGGGCCGGCCACTCTCTCCGCCTCTCCCGCAACTCTCTTCGTCATCTTCACCTTATCAAAATACTGAATCAGTGCTTTAGCGCACTTTCTGCTCGTTCCAAACTGTTCCTTCAAGCTTGCAATGCCGAGTATCTCATTTTCTGAAAAATAGCTCTTAAGATAGTCTTCCGCCTTGTCAAGATTCTCTTTTAAGATTAGAAGCTCAGGATCCTCTCCGACCTTTACAAGCTTCCCTTCCACTACCAAGTTTTTGCAGAATGTCGAGGAAGTCCTCTTCCTTCGCTTTCTTTCGGTCGAGTTCTTCCACACGGGGAAGCATAAAGCCGGCTTCGGAAAGCTGGGACAAGATATTTGCTTCCATTCTTTGGTAGGCTTCGTCCTTGAAATCCGTTCTGTCTTCCAAAAGCAGGTATTCCCCCTCTAAACGCACGCCGGAAATAAAGGGGATGCAGGCATCAAAGAGGTTTTGCTTACTGTTCTTTAAGAGCTTTTCACGCATCTCCGCCTTCGGAATGCCGATTCGATAGGGGTGCTTTTTATAAAAAGCTTCCAGTACATGTTCCATTTCCGTACCGAGAATATACGCATTTTCCTTATGCAGAAAATAGCGCTCCTTCTGCACAAGAACAGGGAAAACACGCTCTTCCCGAATCAAATTTTCCATGGCGGGCTCGATTTCTTCCTTCGAGTGGGAAATTCGCTTTGCGAGAGCCGGAATCGTATACAAGCTTTCCAGTTCTTCTCGAAGAAGGGTTTCCAGAACATCCTCTAAAGAGCCCTTATCCTTACTTAAAAGTTCCTGAATGGCATCGTCCGAGAAGCGCTTCTTCTTTCTCGCATTGGGTTCAAGTACCACGCCGCCTCCGATAGTTTCCACCGGACTGTAAAAGCGGAGAATAAAGCGGTCGCCCCGCTTAAATACCGTTTCCTCTTCCAAAATAAACTCACAAAGCCCCTCTTCTCCCGGGCCGATTTCTTCCTTATCGAGAAGCACCACACGACAAAGAACTTCTTTCGTGCCGGACAGGAAATGCAGTCTTTCTCTGTTTTTCAGGCTTCTCTTCGTATCGGGAAGCATGCTCACTTTTCCGTCCATAAGAGTGGAATTCTCCATACTGTTTTCCGCTGAAATAACGGAACCCTTATGGAGCTCTTCCTTCTTTACACCGGTTAAATTCAGCGCCACACGCTGTCCGGCTTCCGCAATTTCGGAGTCCTGCTCATGTACCTGAATGTTTCGAATCCGCGCTTTCAGCCCTTCCGGATAGATCTCCAGTGCATCTCCCTTATGAAGTGTTCCGGAAATAAGCGTACCGGTAATAATGGTTCCAAATCCCTGCAGGCTAAATACACGGTCAATCGGAAGACGCGGAATGCCCTTGGTATCTCTTTCCGGAAGAGCCTGTATCATTTCGGAAATCGCCTTTTTACAATCCTCAATTCCCTCTCCCGTAACGGAGGATACGCGAACCACGGGGGCATGTTCCAAGATGCTCCCTTTCAGCTCTTCCTTAATATCCTCTTCCATCATGGAAATCCATTCCGGATCCACAGTATCACACTTTGTCAGCACCAAGATACATTTTTCAATACCGAGGAGCTTCAGGATATCCAGATGCTCTCTTGTCTGCGGCATGATTCCTTCATCGGCGGCCACAACCACAAGTACCATGTCCATCCCCACTACACCGGAGACCATTTGCTGAATAAACTTCTCATGTCCGGGTACATCAATGATTCCGCAGCGTAAGCCTTCTTCCAAGTCAAACCAGGTAAAGCCCAGCTCAATCGTAATGCCTCTATCCTGCTCTTCCTTTAAGCGGTCTGTATTCCTACCGGTCAGCGCCCGAATCAGCGTTGTCTTTCCATGGTCTATATGTCCCGCTGTACCGATGATAATGTGTTTCACTCTAAAGCCTCCTGCATACTCTCTACTACTTTTTCTAATTCTTCTTCCCGAATCGTACGAAGGTCAATCCAGAAATCATCCTCCATAACTCTTCCGATTAAGGGCTCCTTTGTAAAATGCAGTTTCTTCTCCAGCTCCGGCACGCTGATTTTATGCGGGTGGAAGGATACGGCAAAACTGTCCATATAAGTATCCGGAAGAGAGCCGCCTCCCACCTGTGAGGTACAGGCACGAACTGTACAGTCTCCCGGTAAACGATTGTCCCGAAACAAGTTACATAATCTCTCCGCTCTCTCCTTTATAGAAGAAAGCGGTTCGGAAAGCATTTTCAAAACCGGAATCCGCTCTTCAATCCCCTCCATATGAAGATACTCTCTAAGCGTCATGGAAAGTGCCGCTACCGTAAACTTATCAATTCGGAGAGCTCTTGTCAGCGGATTTTTCTTCATGGCATCGATATACTTTTTCTTTCCTATGATAATGCCGGCCTGCGGTCCGCCAAGCAGCTTATCTCCGCTAAAGCAGACTACATCGACCCCCGCCTGAATCGCTTCTTGTACCATCGGCTCATGGCGAAGCCCGTACTTTTCCAGTGGCAAAAGTACACCGGAGCCCAAGTCCTCGATAATCGGGATATTGTGCTCCATGGACAGCGCCTTTAAATCCTTTGCTTCCACCGACTCCGTGAATCCCATGATACGGTAGTTACTGGTATGCACTTTTAAAAAAGCTTTCGTGTTTTCCGTAATTGCCTCTTGATAATCGGATAGATGAGTCTTATTTGTCGTTCCAATCTCCACCATCTCCGCATCAGACTGCGCGCAAACATCGGGAATCCGGAACTTCCCCCTATTTCAATTAACTCTCCACGGGAGACAATAACTTCCCCGCCCTTGGCCAGAGTGGAAAGAATGAGCAGCACAGAAGACGCATTGTTGTTCACCACCATGGCATCCTCCGCCCCGGTAATTTTACAAAGCATCTCTTTCATATGAGAATAGCGCTCGCCCCTCTTTCCCTCTTCCAAGTTATACTCGAGGTTTGAATACGAAGAAAGAAGCGTCGCAAGCTCGGTAGAAATCTTGTGACTTAGCGGTGCTCTTCCGAGATTTGTATGTAATATCGTTCCGGTTCCGTTTAAAACCGGACGAAGTTTCAGTTCGATTCCCCGCTCCACGTGCTCCGCTATCGCATCCTCAATATGGTCAATTCTGCGCAGAATTTCGTCTTCTCTATCCTCTTCAGAGGGAGACAGTAATTTGATTTCTTCCCGAATCTCCTCCACCACCTCTCTCACCTTATCAGTCACATAGGAAAGACCGTAGTCTTGAATTAAATCCAGTACTTTCCCCTCTTCCAGTAGGATGTCCACCTTCGGAATTCTTCGGAATAAATTGTTCTTGTCCATATACCGCTCTTTTCTGTTTTAATGATGGAAAACGAGATACTGTGCTTTTCTCGCATGAAACTCGTTATAGACGAGATACCGCATACACTGCACACGATAAGCGTCCATAAAGATAATAAAATGATATAATCAATATATTATAGCAAAAAAGAGGAGAGGGAAAAAGCAGGACTTTAGCACAAATCTGTTAACTCGAATTTCACAAATATGTTAAATAAAATTACACAAATGTGTTAAATAAATTTGCACAAAAAAAGCATCTGTGTGAAATAGAACAACGAATATCTGTCTATGACGAAAAGGAAAAGCAAAGCCCAAAGACAGCACCACAGCCAAGTAGCTGATATCAAACAACCCCTCCCCTAACGCCATTCCAAACTCCCTTCTCTAACTATCTTAAGTGTTTTCTTATTTTTAATTCCTAAGCTGTAGCCTTATTCCGCCTCCACATGATACAAGGCATAGAAATAGCCCTTTTTCTCCAATAGCTCCGTAAAGTTCCCTTCTTCCTCGACTTTTCCGTTCTTTAATACGCATATTCTATCCACACGGCTTAAAATCCGGCTATCTAGGTCATGAAGAACCAGAATTTCCGTTGTATTTTCTATGTTTAGCAAAGTGTCCAAGACCAGATAAGTATTTTCCTTATCCAAGGAAGCCGTAATCTCGTCCGCAAGTAAAATGGGCGTTTTCCGAAGCAAGCTTCGCGCAATACTGATTCTCTGCCTCTCTCCTCCGGACAAGGCTGCTCCGTTTTCTCCACATAGATAGTCTAAGCCCTTTTCCTTTACGAGATTCCGAAGTCCTGCCCGCTCTATCACGGACTGTAGTTCCTCTTCCCGGTAATTCTGAAAAAGGCTGATATTCTCTCGAATCGTTCCGTCAAAGATAAAGACCTCCTGCTGGATGTAGGAGATTTCCTTGAAAATTCTGTCTTCTCCCAAATCCATAGTGTCCTGCCCCCCAATGCTGATTGTCCCGGACTGTGTTCTTTCCATGCCCATAAGGATTTTTAAAATGGAGGACTTTCCACTTCCGGAAGTCCCGAGAAGAACCACCTTCTCGCCCTCTTTTACCTGCAAGTTTAAGCCTTTAAGAACTTCTTTTCCTTCCGAATAGGAGAAGTAAATCTTATCAAAAATAAGCTCTCCGCGAAGCGAAGATTTCCATTCATTCGGGCTTTGCTTTTGCGCTCTTATCTCTCGTTCTTCTACTATTTTTTTATCTTCTATAGCACTTTAATCTTCGCTATTTGTTCCTCTTTTACTCTATTGTTCTCCGGAGAATTTCGAGACTCTTCCTCTCTTTTCATTGTATCCCAAAACTTATCCGTAAGCCTGTACGCGGCCTTCGCTTCCGTAAGCATGGAAGGAAGTGAACTTAAAGGATCAATCAGATAATGGATAAGCTGTGAAAAGGCAATAACCGTCCCGATGGAAATGCTATGCCTAGTAAAGGCGATATAAGCAGATAGAAAGAGGATGGAAAGCCTTGTGATATAGCCTGAAATGGCCGCAAAGTAATTTACCTTTTCAGCGCACCTTTCCCGTTTCAACATCGTTTCTTCCGTTTTTTCGCTAACCGCTTCATGGAGTTTCGAAAAAATGGCTTCCACCTTATAGCTTTTAATAATGGTGAAGCCAATGGAAAAATCTTTTAAAAAGGCTAAATATTCCGCATTCCTAGTTGATAAGCGGTCCTCCAGCTCTCCCATATTTTTTCCGGAATACACAGCCGCAAAAAAAGGAATGAGGGAAAGGACGCAAGACATACAAGCTAAAAAGACGTTGTAACGAAGCATCACGATAACCGCGCCGATACCGCAGAAAATAATTTGTGTGATAATTGGAATCTGATCGAGAAACTGCTCTTTTATCTTCATAAGGTCATTACTTAATGCGGAAAGATATACAGAGCTATTTGAAGAATAAAAATCCGCAACCTTCTTTTTCAATAAATAATCACAAGCAAAGTTTCGGTACTGTAAGACCGCTTTAGTACTGAATTTTGTTCTAAAAAAATAGGTCGCTATAGCGGAAAAGAACTCCATCGAAAAAATACCGGCAGTAAGAAGAATAATCCCCTTTAAAGAATATTCCCTACTTCCCGATAAATAATCAATCAGAATCTGAAAAAGCTGCGGTACAGAAAGAATCGCCAAAGATAAACACTTGTTCCAAGCACCGCCATAAATAGATTCAAAGTATTATTCTTAAAAAAATTCCGACTAAGCGGATTAGATTTCAAGATCATAAAAGTACAGGCTGCCTTTCCTTTTCTATCCCATGATACAGGTCCAATATGATTTAGAATAGCATAAACTGATATGTAAAAAAACTATATAGTTTAACCTCCGTATAGCTTTTAAGAACCCTGATTTTAATATTTTAATACTTTAATGATACAATTAATTTAATTTATTGCTTTTAACAGTACCTCTTAGTATAGTATCATTAATAGTTATAATGACATTTGATAAATACCGGGAGAATTCCATGAACAAATCATTTAATCGAATCATGTCAGTAGTAAGTGTACTTGTTTTACTATTTTCACATTCATTTCCGTCCCTCGCTTTCTAAGTGAAAACTTAAGCTGTTAAAATAAGGATTCAAATCAATGGCTAACAAAAATTTACTGAAACTAAGATTTCTCTTCTATCCTCTATTAGCAGTCTGTCTTTTTCTAATTGCACTAAAGCCTGCCGGCCGTTTTCTGCAAATAGAGGATGATTTAAAAGAGCTTAAAGGAAAAATAAGCAACAAAACTATTGAATATCGCAGTGAAAGAGGCTTTGGAAACGATCGTCTGGACATTTATTCCTTTACACTTCCTCCGGAGGCTGTGCCAAATCAATTCTTTTCTATCTTAGAAAGCCAAGATAGCTTTTTCAAAATAAATTCAGACGAAGATGTAAAGGATAGAGTTTTGACCCTAATCGATATGCTCCCAAAAAATGATCATTTAAGAAACAAACTGGAAAACTTATGCAATGAGGAGCCACGATTTCGTTATCAAAGCACATTGGGGACTGAAAAAATATATATTATCAATAAAGATCATGAAAAAGGATATTGCCTGATTAGCGAGATTTAAAAAAGAAGGGGCTGTAAAAAAATCAAAATGATAAATAAATTTTCAGCAATATAGGTCTGAATGTGGGGTAGTCTGAGCCCGTCGGTACTTGCGAAAAACAAGAGAAACGCAGTTTTTCGCTTAGTATCCGTTACGAGGCGAAGCTAGCGAGAGCGTGCCCCAAGTTCAGACCTATATTGCTTAGAAAAATATTTTGATTTTTTACAGCCCCTTCTTTTTTTATTTCTCTGCTGTTTGTAAACGAATCAAAGCTCTATAGAGTTTAGCCTGTGCACGAACTCGCGCTTCTTCGGAGCTTTCCTCCTCGATGCGCTTTTCGGCCTTGGCTTTAGCGCGCTCTGCACGCTCCACGTCGATTTCATCACTCCACTCGAAAGTGGTCGGAATCAATCTGCAGTGGTTATCCATCATGGAAAGCATACCGCCGATGCAGGCGCCCTTTTTCTCGGTACCGTCCGGAAGAATGACCTTGGCTGTTCCCATCCCCACTGCAGTGCAGTAGTTAATGTGGTGCGCCATAATGGCTAAATCTCCGGTGATACTGCGAAGGCTCAGTCTCTCCACTTCTCCCTTGAACTTTTCTCCGTCCATAGAAACAATCTCTAACGGGAACATTGCCATAAGCGTCCCTCCTTACTGTTTCTTTGCTTTTTCAAAGACTTCTTCAATCGTTCCTACCAAGAGGAATGCGGACTCGGGAAGTTCATCACATTCTCCGTCCAGAATCATCTTAAAGCCGCGAATGGTTTCCTTCAAAGGAACATACTTTCCTTCGAGTCCGGTAAACTGCTCCGCTACGGAGAAGCTCTGAGACAGGAAGTTCTGAATCTTTCTCGCACGGTAAACAGTAATCTTATCCTCTTCGGAAAGCTCATCCATACCCATGATGGCGATGATATCCTGTAATTCCTTATAACGCTGTAAAACCTGCTGTACTCCTCTTGCTACTGGTAGTGCTCTTCTCCGACAACTTCCGGAGTCAGAATACGGCTGGTAGAATCCAAAGGATCCACTGCAGGGTAAATACCCTTACTTGCGATATCTCTGGAAAGTACGGTCGTCGCATCCAGGTGCGTAAAGGTTGTTGCAGGAGCCGGGTCTGTTAGGTCATCCGCAGGCACATAAACTGCCTGAACGGAAGTAATAGAACCCTGCTTTGTGGAAGTGATACGCTCCTGTAAAGCACCCATGTCGGTTGCCAGAGTCGGCTGATATCCTACGGCGGAAGGCATTCTTCCGAGAAGTGCGGAAACCTCCGATCCTGCCTGCGTAAAACGGAAGATATTGTCAATGAAAAGTAGTACGTCCTGATGCTTTACATCACGGAAATACTCCGCCATAGTGAGACCGGAAAGTCCGACTCTCATTCTTGCTCCGGGCGGCTCATTCATCTGTCCGTAAACTAGGGCTGTCTTATCCAAAACGCCACTTTCCTTCATTTCCCCGTAAAGGTCATTACCCTCACGGGTACGCTCTCCTACACCGGTAAATACGGAAATACCGCCGTGTGCTGTTGCGACATTGTGGATTAACTCCATGATTAAAACGGTTTTTCCTACACCCGCACCGCCGAAGAGACCAATTTTACCCCCCTTTGCATAAGGGCAAATGAGGTCAACTACCTTAATACCTGTCTCCAGGATTTCCGTTGCGGGAGTCTGCTCTTCAAAGGAAGGAGCCGGACGATGAATCGCCCATCTTTCCTCTGTTTCGGGAGCCGGCTTCTCATCCACCGGTTCACCCAAGATATTAAAAATTCGTCCTAAGCAGCCGTCTCCGACAGGCACCGTAATGGGGCTCCCCGTATCAACTGCTTCTGTTCCTCGTACAAGGCCATCCGTTGAGCTCATGGCAACGCAGCGAACCGTGTCATCCCCCAACTGTTGTGCTACCTCACAAATCAGCTCCTGTCCGTTAAGCTGAATGGAAATGGCATTTAAGAGAGCTGGCAGTTCGCCTTCCTGGAATCGAATATCCAGAACGGCGCCCATGACCTGTATGACCTTTCCTACATGTTTCTCTGTCATGTATTTCTCCTCTAGCTATCCTATAACTCTTCCGCACCGGCAACAATTTCCGTAATTTCCTGGGTAATGCTTGCCTGTCTGGCTCTGTTATAGAACAGACTCAATTTATCAATCATCTCTCCGGCATTGTCCGTAGCCGCTTCCATTGCAGTTCTTCTCGCCGCAAGTTCACTGGCGACAGAAGTGCAAACACCGCTATAGACGAGTCCGGCAAGATACTCCGGCACTATCGCATTAAAAACATCCTCTCCACTCGGTTCATAAAGAATCAAGTTTCGGATTGCCTTCGCCTCTTCTTCACTCTCCTCTTTCAGGTCTGAAAGGGGCAGGAGGGAAAGGCTGTCTACCTTCTGGCTCATCATGGAAATAAAGTCTGTATACAAAAGAACAATATGTCCAAACTCCCCTTCACGGTAGGCTTTACAGAGTTCTTTTCCTATGGCATAGGTATCGGAGACATTCAGTTCTCCCACCAAACTATAGTTTTCATTCACAATGCTGTAATGTTTCTGCCTTCCATACTCAAGGGCTTTCTTTCCTAAGGGAAATAAAGCGAAATCCTTTCCCTTCACTTCTTCCTCAAGAGCACGGAAAAGGTTCGCATTGTAGCCTCCCGCCATGCCTCGGTCACCGGCAATCAGCACATAGCACCATTTTTCCGATGCGTTTCTCTTCACATAGGGAGAAGAAAAATCGGTGTTGCCGTTTGCGATTTCCGACAGGGTTTTCTTCAGAGTTTGGAAGTACGGCTTCGTATTCTCCGCCCTCTCCTTCGCTCTTCTTAACTTGGAAGAAGCTACGAGTTCCATTGCCTTGGTAATCTGCATTGTGTTTTGAATGCTTTTAATACGGAGTTTCACGGACTTCATATTTGCAGCCATGTTTTTCTCCTTTTATCTCTACTTCTACAGTCTCTTTAAATTCCTCTGTAAAACGCTCCAAGGAAGAATTTAACTTCTTCTCCGTATCCTCTTCCAGCTTTCCGGTACTTACGATAGCCTGCATAGTATTAACCGCCTCCGCATCGGAATCAAGGAAATGATACAGCTCTTCTTCGTACTTCTTGATATCCTTTACTTCCACCTTGCTTAAAATACCGTGTACTACGGCGTAGAGGATAGCTACCTGCTTTTCTACAGGAACGGGATCACCCTTGCCCTGCTTCAGTACTTCCACGATACGTTCACCTTGTGCCAGTCTTTGCTTGGTATCCTGATCCAGGTCTGATCCGAACTGGGCGAAGGATTGCAACTCTCTAAACTGAGAGTAAACAAGCTTCAAGGTACCGGCAACCTTCTTCATAGCCTTAATCTGTGCGTTTCCGCCTACACGGGATACGGAGATACCGGGGTTAACCGCCGGCATGATTCCGCTATGGAAAAGCTCGGTCTCGAGGAAAATCTGTCCGTCTGTAATGGAGATGACATTGGTCGGAATATAGGCCGATACATCTCCTGCCTGTGTCTCAATAATCGGAAGCGCCGTAAGGGATCCTCCTCCAAGCTCTTCGGAAAGCTTAGCCGCTCTCTCCAAGAGTCTGGAATGCAGATAGAAAACGTCTCCGGGATAAGCTTCTCTTCCTGGCGGTCTTCTGATCAGAAGGGAAATTGCACGATATGCTACAGCATGCTTACTCAAATCATCATAAATAATCAGGACGTGCTTTCCCTGATGCATGAAATACTCGCCCATCGCGCAGCCCGCATACGGTGCGATATACTGCAAGGGGCTCGGCTCGGAAGCGGTTGCCGCAACAACGATGGAATAATCCATAGCGCCGGCATCCTTCAATTCATTCACAAGAGCGGTAACCGTAGACCTCTTCTGTCCGATAGCGACATAGATACAGATTACATCCTTCCCCTTCTGGTTGATAATGGTATCGATAGCAATCGTTGTCTTACCTGTCTGTCTGTCGCCAATAATCAACTCTCTTTGTCCCCTTCCGATAGGAATCATGGAGTCAATGGCTTTGATTCCCGTCTGCAAAGGCTCTTTAACCGGCTGTCTTTTGATAATGCCGGGTGCAGGACTTTCTACAGCACGGAACTCCGTGCTCTCAATGGGGCCTGCTCCATCAATAGGCTGTCCGATGGCATTCACTACTCTACCAATCAGAGACTCGCCAACCGGTACAGAAACAACTCTTCCTGTACGCTTACACTCTGTCCTTCCTTGATTCCCACATCGGAACCGAAAAGGACAGCGGAAACACTGGTTTCTTCCAAGTTCTGCGCCATACCGAAAGTACCGTCACTAAACTCCAGAAGCTCACCTGCCATACAGTTTGTAAGGCCGGAAACTCTGGCAATACCGTCACCAACCGTAAGGACGGTGCCGGTTTCATTTTGTACGATAGCATTTTGGTAATATTTAATCTGGCTTCGAATGACCTCGGATATTTTTTCTGGTTTTAATTCCATTCTATGCCCATCCTTTTTACAAGACTACTTCATTTACATTTTTCCGTATCTCTTTTAATCTGCCGGAAACGGTACCGTCTAAGGTCTTTCCGTCGACTTCCACCTTGAGTCCCCCTAAAACCTCGGGGTCAATCTTCTCCGACAGGATAATCTTCTTCTGACAAAGCTTCTCCAGCTTTGTAATCAAAGCCGCTTTCTGCTCTTCACTTAAAGCTACAGCACTGACCACAAGAGCATCGGTAATTCCCTCATCCTCTTGATATCGCTTTTTGTATGTTTTGTAGCACTCGGAATAGCACCTGAGCAGGCCCTTTTCCAATAAAACCTTTAAAAAGTTTAAAAGATAAGGCTGTAAGTCTTCCGAAAAAGCCTGATCTAAAAGAGATAGTCTTTCCTTCTTAGGAATAGACGGCTCCAGCAAAAGACGGATATAATCGGGATTTTCCCGGAAAAGAGCCTTAACAAGCTCCATTTCCTCCAGAACTTCCTTCGTAATCTTCTCTTCCTTTGCTAAGTCATAAAAGCTCTTCCCATACAAAGCGGACGACTGATTCATGATGCCTCCTCTACATTTTGTAAGAATTCATCAATTAAAGCCTTATGATCATCTTCGTGAATTTCCTTCTCCACGACTTTACCGGCAATGTCCATAGCGAGGCTTCCGATTTCGTCCTTCACTTCATTCAAAGCTTTCTTTCTTTCCAGACGAATATCCGCTTCCGCTTTTTGCCTTGATGGAGCTTGCTTCAGCCTGTGCCTCTTTAATCATTTCCTCCGCACGGATGCCTGCATCCTTCTTTGCGTCTTCAATAATACGGCTGGCCTCACCTCTTGCATCGGACATGCTGCTCTCATATTCCGCCTTAACAGCTTCCGCATCTTCCTTTGCTTTCTTTTGCCTCTTCTATATTCTGATTCGCAAGCTTCTGTCTCTTCTGTAAAACCTCATTGATTGGCTTAAAGAGGAAGCGTTTAATCAGATATACTTGAATAAAAAGGTTCAAAAATCTGGGCAATGAAGGTCCACGGTATGATGGTTACCAACTGTTGCGATTCCATCCTTTTTCTCCTTTCTATCTTCTATCTAGGAAAATCATCCTATTATGCAAGGAAGTTCATGAACATTCCGGGTGCAACGAAGATTAAAAGAAGACCGGTAACGAAACCGTAGATACCCGTGGTCTCTGCGATAGCACAACCAAGGAGCATGGTGGAAGTAACATCACTCTTGCATTCCGGCTGTCTTCCGATGGCTTCCAGAGCCTTTGCTACGGCGTTACCTTCTCCAATACCGGGTCCGATACCGGCAATCAATGCTGCTCCTGCACCGATTCCACAACCTGCCAATGCAATACCTTTTGCCAAAAATTGAAAATCACTCATTGTTTTCCTCCTAGAAATTCATTTCCTATACTAAACAGGCTCTCATTTGTCCTGTTTATTTTAAAATAAGCTTATTAGTTCTGCAGTATTTATTCTCTTTGCAGTATTAACTCTTCTGCAGTATTTATTCTTCTACAAATTTATCCTTCTGCAGTATTTATTCTTTTACAGTATTTATCTTTCTGCGGTATTCTCTTCTGCCAACTTATCCTTCCGCCGCATTGGCGATATACATAATCGTGAGCATGGTGAAGATAAATGCCTGCATGGCTCCGGAGAACCAGTCAAAATAAAAAGATAAAATAGCCGGTAAACCTACACTCAAGATAGGAATATGGGATAAAAATGCTCCTACAGCACCCGGAATCAATCCCAGTAATGCGGATGACGCGAGCGCGAGTGCAGCGTAAATCAGTCCGTTAATAACGATACCGGATAAAATATTTCCAAAATGACGACATGCCATACTAATGGGGGTAGCAATCTCCGAAAGGATATTGAAGGGTGTCATGATGAAAATCGGGGTAGTAAAGCCCTTTAAGTAGCCTAAGAATCCGCCGGCCTTAATCTTATTTGCCGTAATCATCGTAAATACGACAACCGCCCAGGCCGCTTCCGTTGACAAATCCGCCGTGGGACTTCGTAAGCCCGTCAAGCTGATTAAGTTCGAAACAATACTCGTTCCAAAGAGAGCCGCCACAAAAGGAATCATCTTGTCAAAACGATTGCCTCCCGTATTGGTCCGAACAAGATTGTTCGCACTTTCCACAATCAACTCGGCAATTGCCTGCCTCTTACCGATATTTTCCACCTTCAGATTTCTTGTCAAAAAAATGCAGAGACCGGTAATAATGAGCATAACCACCCAGCTGACGACTAGGGTTTCCGAAAGCAAAAAGTCCCCTAAAACAGGAATCCCCGTAGGAATTTTTAAGAATATCTTTGCACCGGAAATATCAAAATTCATACTCTAGTTTTCACCTCCTTGTTTTTGATTTTTTCCCTTTTTCCACTCTACAATTCCTCTTATTCTGAGAAATGCTCCCGGAAAAAGTAAAGGAATAATACCCGGTACGGCTTGAAAGCAAGGTGCCACAATAGCAAGAATAATCCAACCAAGCTGCAACATGGTACGTTTTCGGTAAGAGAGCCGCATCCTCTGGTAGGCCTCTTCCTGATTTTCTACGCTAAGAACACTCTGAACCGTAATCCCCATAAGCAAAAAATTCATTACAGCCACAACTGTTCCAAGCAGTCCGGACAAAATCACCCGATAATCAAAGCTCACTTTCTCCGGAATAAAATGGTGAAGAATAAAAATGCAAATCCACATAATAAGCGTGGCTATGCCGCTTTGCACGGCAATCTGCAGACTTTCCTTCTTCACAGTTTCCTGAACCCTCATTTTTCTTCCTTTCCATAGGTAAGAGACTTTCGCAATAAACAGAACATCCTTCTTCGGACAGATTCTCTCCTTCTCAGGATTTATGTTCGTTAAAAGCCTTGTCCTTACTTTTCTTTTCTTCCTCTTCCTTTTTACAAACGGAAAGGTAGACTTTATATGCCGTCATACATGAACCACCTAAGCCAAAGAAAAAAGCGGGAATGTATATCCAATAGCCAAGAGAAAAAACTTCTCTTAAGCGATATACCAAAAATAGGCAAAGTAAAAGCGGCATCGCAAGGGATAGTCCTAACTGTGTCAGAATCGACAGATTCTTTAAGGCCTTTGACCATTCCTTCATGCCACCCTCCTTGATTAAGAGTCTATAGTTTTCCTATAGATTCTTCTCCTTCTTACTCTACACCTCACTCTCCATCTATTCGAAAGTGAATGTGACAAAACAATATCATTTTGATTCTACACTAGCCAAAATGATTATTCAAGAAGCTAAGCAGTAGATTACTATAGTAAAATGCAATATAAGGGCTCTAAGAAATCTGTACGCTCTATAATATCGTCATAATTTGAGATTTTAAAAGATATATATAAAATAAAATAGCTTGTGAAACAGTTTCTTTTCCGCTTCACAAGCTATTCTTATACTCCGGGTTTCCTAAGCTGCATTACGCTTTTTCCATTGCGACTTTTGTTTCTTCCTTCTTCGGTCTCTTTCCGGTAATTGCGGAGGTTGGGCACTTCTGTGCACAGATTCCGCAATCTTTACACTTCTCATTCATCACTGCAAGATCATCAATGACATGAATGGCATCGAAAGGACAGTTTTTCTCGCACATTCCACAGGCAATGCAGCCGATGGAGCAGGCATCCTTAACCTGTTTTCCCTTCAAGTGATTTTTACAAGAAACGATATGCTTTTTCTTGTACGGCACGAGAGCAATTAAGGACTTCGGACAAGCCTTTACGCAGGCACCGCAGGCAGTACATTTTTCTTTATCTACCACCGCAACACCGTTAATTACATGAATGGCATCGAAGGCGCAAACCTTTACGCAGGAGCCGTAGCCGCAGCAGGAATAAGGACAAGCCTTCTCCGTTCCGCCCGGAACCACCACAAGGTCATTGCAATCGGCAATTCCGCTGTAATGTGCCTGCTGCTTTGCCTTATCACAGTCGCCCTGACAATGCACATGCGCTACTTTTTTCACGTTATCCGTAGAAACAGAGTTTGTTCCCATAATGGCTGCAATCTTCTCCGCAACAGGAGCTCCGCCTACAGGACACTGATTGACCGGAGCTGTACCCTTTGCAATCGCCTTTGCACATCCGTCACAGCCGGGAAAACCGCAGGCTCCGCAGTTACTTCCCGGGAGAGCGGCGCGAACCTCCGACTCTCTCTCGTCTACTTCTACTTTAAATTTTTCCGAGGCAACGCCTAAGAATAAACCCAATATCAATCCGGTGCTCCCACAAGGCCTGCGGCAACCAGAATCAGAGTAGTCATTAAACTCATAATCCCTCCTTAAATTAATCCGCCGAAGCCGAAGAAAGCAATCGCCATAAGACAAGCTGTAATCAAAACGATGGGTGATCCCTGGAAAGAATGAGGAATACGATCATTTCCTTCGATAATATTTTCTCGTATCCCCGCCATAAGAAGGAGTGCCAAAGCAAATCCCACCGAAATTCCCAGTCCATAGACAAAGCTCTCCGCCAAGTTATAACCATAAGAGACATTGTTTAAAGCTACACCAAGTACCGCACAGTTTGTCGTAATCAAGGGAAGATATACTCCCAAAGACTCGTAGAGAGAAGGAATATTTTTCTTTAAAAACATCTCTACAAACTGCACAAGAGCGGCAATCACCAAGATAAATACAATGGTGTTTAAATATTCCAGACCGTCCTTTAAGCCAAGGGCCTGACAAAGCGGGCCGGAAGCCGCAAGGAAAGTCACATAAATCCCGTGTGTAATGACGGACGCGATTACAATAACGAAAATAACCGCTCCTCCCATACCTTTTGAGGACTCCGTCTTCTTGGAAACACCGAGGAAGGGACAGATTCCCAAGAATTGGGAAAGTACTACGTTGCTCACCAAGGAATACTTAATGGCAATTAAGAGTAAGTCTTTCATACCGTCTCCTCCTTCTCCTTATTTTCCGTCTTACAATCCGAGAAACATCCCATACAATTTCCGCTACATACGAACTCGCTCTGCACGGCATCTCCGTTCGTCGCGGAGGGCAGACGAAGTTTGTTTTGGATCGCGGTCAGCATCGCCAAAACGAGGAACGCTCCCGGTGCCAAAACAAAGATACTGATATTGTACGCTTCCGGAATGATACGAAAGCCGAAAATGCTTCCGGATCCGATAAGCTCACGCACCGTACCGATAATCACTAATGCAAAGGTGAAGCCGAGTCCCATACCGAGTCCGTCGCAGAAAGAAAGTAAGGGTCCGTTAAAGAGTGCATAGGACTCTGCTCTTCCTAAAATAATGCAGTTTACCACAATAAGCGGAATATAAATTCCCAGCGCCTCATATATAGATGGCACATAGGCCTGAATAAGGAGCTGCACAATGGTCACCAACGATGCCACTATAACAATTTCTCCGGGTAATCTCATTCTCTCCGGAATGACCTTTCTTAAGGCGGAGATGACCAAGTTCGAAAACATCAGAACTGCCAGCGTGGAAAGTCCCATTCCAAGTCCGTTCATCGAACTGGTCGTAGTTGCCAAAGTCGGACACATTCCCAGCATGATGATAAAGGTCGGGTTCTCTTTAAATATTCCGTTTGTAATTCTTTCTAAATATTTATTCATAATCCCCTCCCTACTTTTCCGCATATTCTTCCACAAACTCTGTGGCAGCATTGACTACATTGGTGACAGCGGTACTCGTAATCGTCGCACCGGATATGGCATCAATTTCATTTTCACCGGCTCCGCCGCCCTTCTTTACGGAAAGCTTCGTGCCTTTTCCTTTGAACTGCTCATAGAACTCCGGAAGAGTCGCCTTCTGTCCAAGGCCGGCAGTCTCAGGAAGTGTCTCCGGGAAGGAAATGCCCGTCACCTTTAAATCACTGCTTACCCCCACTACGACCACAACCGCTCCGCCGTAGCCGGCAGCTTGTCCCTTAAGTACATAGCCTACAATATTTCCGGACTCATCCTTCGCAAGAATGGCTTCCGAAAGACTTGCATTACCGTTATTTGCAGCAAGTTTTCCCTCCGTTGTTGCCTGTTCCAGCTTTTCCTTAAGACTGTCCGCATCATAATCATGTGCATCGAGAACTACTTTATAGGCAGCATTCGTCTTCTGTCTGATGGCTTCCGAAATAGTATCTTTTGTTGCTCCGTAAACCGCACCGAGAAGCAAACCGGAAATGAGGGTAATTGCCGTTAAAACAAGTGCATCTTTGATAAAGGAATCTTTCTTCATCTTATTTACCCTCCCTTCCAAATGCCTTCGGGACTGTCTTATTATTGATAATCGGAACTACAATGTTGGAAAGGATAATCGCGTAGGATACTCCCTCTGCCGATCCGCCATACAAACGGAAAAGCCCGGTTAAAAGACCGGCAAGAACAGCGAAAATCACTTGTCCCAGGGGTGTAATCGGAGAAGTTACATAATCCGTCAGCATAAAAAAGGCACCAAAGATCAGACCTCCGCCAAGAATTTCCGAAAAGAGATACTCGGGACTTGCCCCTCCCTTTCCGAAAAGTAAGGTAAAAAGGGCAACTGTTCCGATATAGAGTAAAGGCATCTTTGGAGAAATCACCTTCCGAATAATTAAGTAGAGTGCACCGATAAGGAGACAGATCTTCGAAACTTCTCCGATTGTTCCCGGAATTCTGCCAAGGAACATATTCATTAAATCCGGTGTTGCTGTGGGACTCGCCTTTAAAACCGCAAGCGGTGTCGCGGTAGCTACTGCATCCGTTCCCACTCCGGTAAAGGTTGTCATCTTTCCCGCAAAGGAAATGAGAAGAAAACAACGTGCCGCAAGAGCCGGATTCATAAAGTTAGCCCCCAGCCCTCCGTAAAGCTGCTTCACCACAATAATGGCAAAAACAGATCCGACAATAGGAATCCAAAACGGAATGTTCGGCGGACAGTTTAAAGCAAGAATCATACCCGTTACCGCTGCAGACCAGTCATTCGTTGTCACGGGAAGCTTCATCGCTTTTTGGTAAATCAGTTCTGTTAAAACAGCTGCCAATGTAGTCAAAACCACAACAAAGAAAGCATGGAAACCCCATTGCAAACTACCGTAAATCGCTGTTGGAAGCATGGCAATCACAACATCCCGCATAAGTTCTGAAGAACGCACATCCTCTCTAATATGGGGACTGGATGAAATTTGTAACATTTTCATAATTTAAGCTTCCCCTTTCTTTTCTTCTGCGGCTTTCTTTTCCGCTGCGGCTTTTCTAGCCATTTCCGACTTGATTCTTCTCTTCATTTCTTTAAAGCCCTGTGTCAAAGGCCGTTTTGCCGGACAAACATAGGCGCAACATCCGCATTCAATACACTCTGTTCCATAGAGAGCCGTGAAGCGATCGATATCCTTCTGTAAAACAGCCTTCATCATCATAACCGGCATCAAATTGGTCGGACAAGCAACAGCACAACGACCGCAGTTAATGCAAGGGGTAACAGGCTCTTTGGAAACCTGATCTTCTTTAAATGCCAAAATCGAGCTGGAATTCTTTGTCACGGGAACATCCAGCTTAAATAAAGACATCCCCATCATAGGTCCTCCGGAAATGATTTTTCCGGCTCTTCAGTAAATCCGCCCGCAGCATCCACAAGTTGCTGATAATTGGTTCCGAGAGGTACACGGAAGTTTCCGGGATGCGCCACAGCGTCTCCCGTAACCGTAAGAATTCTTCTTACGAGAGGCTTTGATTCGCAAACTGCCTCATAGATCGCAATAAGCGTATCTGTATTGTTTACCAGTACGCCCTTATCTGCCGGAAGAATAGAGAAATTAATCTTTCTTCCGGTAACAGCATAAATCAGCTGGCGCTCGCCTCCCTGCGGATAACGAGTTTTTAAGGAAACCACTTCGATATTCGCTTCATCTTTCGTCATCTCAGTCAAGATACGAATGGCTTCCGGCTTATTGTCCTCTATACAAATCTTTCCCTTCGCACTTGGGAAGAGGGAAAGTACGACCTTTAAACCGCCAATAAGCTTCTCCGGTGTTTCCAGCATATCGCGGTAGTCGGAAGTGAGATAGGGCTCACACTCCACTGCATTAGCCAAGAAATAATCAATCTTATCCGGATTCTTCGGGCAAAGCTTCACGGAAGTAGGAAATCCTGCTCCGCCTAAGCCTACGATACCGGCATCTTTTACAATCTGCACGATTTCTTCTTTAGAAAGCTTGGTATAATCTCTCTTCTCTCCAAAGCCCGGAATCGTCTCATATTCTTGGTCATTCTCTACCACAACAGACTCCACCATGCTACCGCCTACGGTCAGTCTCTTTTCAATGCTCTTCACCGTACCGGAAACGGAAGAAATCACCGGGGCAGAAATAAAACCTGTCGCTTCTGCTATTTTCTGTCCCATCAGCACTCTATCACCCTTTTGTACAAGAGGTGTTGCAGGAGCACCTATATGCTGAGACAGGGGATAGACCATCAGCCCCTCAGGACGCAAATCGACAATGGCTTTATCCATCGCCAATTCTTTTCCATCATAGGGGTGGACACCACCCTTAAAAGTGGAAACACCCATCTTATTACCTCCCAAAATAATCAATAAATAAACCAAAATGAATTATACTATGAAGCAGAGCAAAATTCACTAATGCACAAAGTATGCACTAAATTAAATGCAGTTTTCTTCATTATTCACAAAACCTCTCTCCATATCCTCTACTATTTCGCATGGAATCAACAATTTGAGTCCTTTTTCAAATATTGTAATTGTTATGAAAATGAGCTTGTAAAGTTCCCAACATCCTTCCTACACAAAAAACGACCTCCCAATTGCCGGTTTTTCACCCCGGCAACCAAGAAATCGCTTTATTATGGATTCAGTATTTAACAATCTTTTACAAGACTAAGTTTATTTTTCTTCTAAAAGCTGATAAGCCCTTACAAGATGCTGCGCCAAAACAGCCGTTGTCACAAGTCCCAAGCCTCCCGGAACCGGTGTGAGCTTATCCGCCACCGTCTTCATGGTATCAAAGTCCACGTCACCGCAAAGGTTCCCTTCTTCATCCACGTTGATTCCCACGTCGATTACGGTAGCGCCTTCCTTACAGTAAGATGATCCGATAGCTTTAGCCCTGCCGATAGCCGCAACCAAAACATCGGCTCTCTTACAAACCTCTTTAATGTTTCCGTCTTGGAATGGCAGACGGTAACCGTAGCATTTTGATTGAGCATCAAAATCGCCAAGGGCTTTCCTACCACGAGAGAACGTCCGATAATGCAGACCTCTTTTCCGGCAAGCGGGATTTCAAAATGCTTGCAAAGCTGCATAACCGCCTCGGCAGTACAGGGTGCAAAGGCATTTTCATCCTGTAAGAGAAGACCTGCAAGATTCTCTCTCGTAATGCCGTCCAGGTCCTTCTCCTTCTTCATGTAACGCAGCATTTCTTCTTCATTGATCTGCTTCGGAAGAGGACGGAATACCAAAATACCGTGAATCTCCGGATCGTCGTTTAAAAAACGAAAGACCTTCATGAATTCTTCATTACTGCAATTCGCATCCAAATGATAGTCCTTTACCTCCAAGCCAAAACCCTGAAAGCGCTTCTTAACGGACTGCTCATAAGCAATATCCGATTCTTTCTCTCCTACCCTCAAAACTGCCAGAGTCGGAATACAATGATGCTCTTGCACAAAGCCGAGACATTCCGCCTTGATTTTCTCTACTAACTCTTTTCCTCTTAATTCTTCCATAGTGCTTCCCTTTCTGCTATGTATAAAATAGGGGAAAGTCCCCGGCTAGATTGCTTTTTCTACTGTCTGAATTGCCTCTTCCAAAACCTTTAGCTTCTGTAAGGCTTCTTCAACCGCGTCTTCTCTATTCTTCTTCGTTTCCGCATTTTTCATAAGATTGGTATTAATGCGTACATTCAAAGCCGCTCCACGCATAGCGGTAATGAGGAAGGATGCTCCTACGCCCACATCGGATATGGCAATACGAGATCCGTTCTTGGCAAGTTCCAAAAAGCTGTCTGCCTTTCCCGCACAGAGCTCCAAGAGATGCAAGGGAACAAGAGAGGCTTTCTTAAGACACTCTTCCATCTGCTCTTCATAATGCTTTTTTTCTTCTTCTGTCTCCTTCGGAAGAGAATAAGCCTGAGACAAGGGATAGAATACTTCTTCATCCGCCTTGGCAAATCGTAAAGCGGATTGCTTCGCTTCTTCCCATTCCTTCATCCTTCCCTGCAGACATTCTTCATAATCGGCATATTTCTTCTTGCCCAAGGTGAGATTTCCCACCATGAGTGCAAGAGAAAATCCCAAGGCTGCCGATAGCGCTACCGCACCGCCTCCGCCCGGAACCGGACTCTTAGAGGAAAGGGCCTCCAAAAAATCCTTAATCTTCTCTTCTCCTAAACGTTCCTGCATTTCCGTACTTCCATACTGCTTCTCCATTCAGTCTTCCTCCTTTATGTTTTTTGAGTTCACAGCATAAGTCTAGATACAGTCTCTTCTTTCCCTCCATTCTACTCTTTTACTTCCATTTTTTCCACTACTTGTGAGCGGCTTCTTCCTCTTGGCAGATTTCCTCGGTACGGGGCAAGTTCATTGCCTCTTTTTCGACTTCGTCCATTGGCTCCGACAGGCACATTACTGTTTTTTTCTTCCTCCTCCAAAGCTTCCTGATTCTTACTTTCATCAGAAAGCTCTCCTTTTCTTTCCTCTTTTTTCTCTCGTCTTTCCGTTCTTCTCTCTATTCGTTCCGGTCTTATGTAGTACGCCTCCTCGCTATCCAACCTTTTCTTCATAAAGAGAAGCAAAACAAAGAATAGGATTGCACCGATACTGAAAAGAATTCCTAAATAATATCCCTCCGGTACAAAACGCATCTCGATTTCGTGATCACCTGCAGTTAACGGAATTCCCAAAAATGCGGAAAAGCTTTTTTCCGTCTCGATGCGTTTACCGTCAACCTTGACCTTCCAGCCCGGATCATAAGGGATAGATGTGAAAAGAACCGCATCGGATCCTGCAGTAATTTCCCTTCACATAGCCATCCCTCCACTTATCCAATTCCATTGCACGGCCGGAAAGCATGTCCGTAATTTCTCCAAGTACCTCATAGGAAAAGGAATATACCGTCGCGTCCATATTTTCACCCGTGGTCAGTGATTTCAGCTCCACTTCCGTACCGGCCTCCAAATATCCGAGGGAAAGAAAATATCCCCGGTCAACATGTTCAAAGTTCTTTTCATCGCCGGGAAGGATTGCCTTCACTTCCTTTACCTTATCATTATTGACATAAACATAAATTTCCGACGACTTTTCTACAGTAAAGTAATAAGAGAAAGAATCCATTTTCCCGAGTATGGTTGTGAATATATCCTCTGCACCGAGTGCTCCGGAAATAGAATTCTGTACCAATGCAGGGTTCCCTGCATGAAGATCAAAAGCGTCCAACTCCTTTTTACTAAGAAGATAGGCCAAGGGAAGCGCGAAGTGATTTTCATATAAACGATACTCTCCTACTCCGGACAGGTAGGAAAGACCCTTATCTTCCGCATGCTTCGGTTCTTTTTTCAAAATTTCATATTTTATGCCCAATAAGCTCTTCATCAGAGGACTGGCCCCATTGATTGAATATGCATTGGTAGAGGCCTCCATCCCTAGCTCCGTATACCAATCCGACATATCTCCATAAGCTGTCGATGAAAAGACGGACGCACTGTGGTATTGCATCAATGCACCGTCATCCTTGGTCTTCGCATCTTCCCGAATAAATCTATAAAATCCGGAATCTTCTCTTCGAAGCTCCTTCAAAATCTTAGAACTTTCCTTCGATCCTTCGAGATACGCTGCTCGACTCGTCGTCGGAACGGAAGTCACCGCCATATTGATGCTCAGTTCCACAAAACAAAGTGCAATCAACAGAGTCTCCGTAATCCGTACTTCCATACCTCTCTTTTCAAGATAAAAGAGCAGATAAAAGAGGAAAAGAAAAAGGAGAGTCAGGTAAAATACAGACCAGTGAAATGCCTCCTCCGTAATCAGCTTCTGGCAAAGAATCACAAAGGAAAAGCTTAAAAACAAAGCAAATGAAAGATCTTTCTTAGCACTGGTCTTTCGTTTCAAAAACCACTCCGCCCCCTGCATAATCAGAAGGAATATAAAAATAAAGCTTTGTCTTGCCGGAAGACTGTTCGGATAATGGAAGCCGTGCCAGATAAAATTCAAAGCATTTACAGAAAAACTCATGAAGAAAAAGAGCATAAAAGCAGCGTAAATGATTTTTTTCTTCTTCTGGATGGCGGGATTTTTGTAGTATAAGGGTAAAATAAACAAACTCAAGGTTCCTGCATAGATATTGGGCCAATGCTTTAAGCCCTGCTCTGTTTCCACAAAAGGAAAGAGTCTTGCCATCATATCGATAATGCTAAAATACTGAATCAGGGTCTTCGGAAAGGAAATACTTGCCGATGCAGTCAAACGCAAGCAAAAAAAGCAGGTAAAAGCAGGATACCGGCCATAATTCCGGAAAGGAGCGAGTACAAAGCAAAGCGTCCTGTTTGCCTTCCCAAGTCCCTTACGTCTGTTACTGCAGCATAAAAAAGCCTGCTCACGAAATAGAGAATCAGAAAAAGGCAGATCATGATACTGATATAATAATTGGATAAAATTGCGAGTGCCAGGCTCACGGTATAGAGAACGGACTTTCCCTCATCCATAAGCTCCTCCAGCCCTAAAAGAATCAGAGGAAAGAGAAAAATACAATCCAACCACATCACATTCCAAGAATAGGCAGCAACGTAACCGGAAAGTGCATAGAGCATAGAAAACAAAACGGCAAAAAGACCATTTTTCTGAAAATGCTTTCTCAAATAAATGGAAGCGGTCATTCCGGAAAGTGCTATCTTTAAGATAATGAGATAGCTGATATATTCTACTACGAGCCCTTTTGGGAACAGAATCACAAAGAAGTTCAGAGGACTTGCCAAATAATAGGCAATAAGAGAAGTAAAGTTAACGCCCAAACCGATATTGAAGCTATAATTTAGAGAGGAAAAACTCTGCAATTTCGCTTGAAATTCTCTGAGAAACGGAGCGTATTGATGATAGAGATCCGTCCTTAGAAAGCTCTCCTGCCCGAAAGGGAAGATTCCTTTTACAATAAAAATAAGTAGCATGGTCACAAGGGGCAAAAGGAAAGATAGCATATCCTCTTTCCGAATCCACTTCTTTGTCATTTTCATTTTCACCTCAAAAACCTCATTTAAAAATAAAGAACTTACTTCCGATATAGTTTAATACCAGATTGATTCCGGAACTGAGAATCCAGCCCGGAGTATGTGTAAAATGCAGAAAATCCACAAAAAACATCAAAAGCAAAAAGCTGAGAATACCCGATCCGATACGGAGACTAAAAAAAGAAAAAAGCTCTCTTCCTTTATTCCCGCCCGACTTTTGAAATACCAGATATTTATTCGCAAAATAAGCAAAAAACACCGCTATAACAAATGCAATCAGATACGCAATTTTATAAGAAAAAAAAGGCGGAATTCCCATTCTTTCAAACAGAAAATCGCAGCCGGCATAAACAATATAATTTATCGCCGTGGTGAGTACTCCCACAATGATATAACGTACGCCTTCCTCCAGTATGTTTTTTTTCACGACCCCTCCAAATAAAACCGGAATAGACCGACTTTCTCTTAAGTCTTTTTAAAATCCAATGTCAAGTATACGAAAAAGCATCTTTAATGGCAATGCCCAGAATGGGAAAAGGGAATAAGGCATACACCTTATCCCCTCTAATACTCTGCTTTATTCCTTACAAGTCAGCTTTTATCTCCCGATTCCTACTCTTGCCCTTATGACGCATAAGCTCGAATCTTCTCTTCTACCTCTACTCTGGAAATACTCAGAGAAATCGCCAGTTCTTCATACAGTATATCTTCCGCCTGTTCCATGAAATGCAGATCTAAAAGTGTAAGCTTCTTTCCCTGCCTGGCTCTTTCTTCCCTTCTCTCTTTCACCGTTTTAATTACTTGCAGCAATGCATTCGGAGAACAACTCTTTATTCCTTCCCGACAGTTCTCTTCTCTTTGCTTCGGTGTCTTACAACATAATGCGTGAATCTGCTCTGCGGTATGCAGAAAAATCTCTGCCTGCTCTCTGGTCATTACCGATCGCATATTCGTCTTGCCGGCTTCCACAGGAGCATATACTGCTCCGGCCGGTTTCTTTACTGCCTGCATCACATAGTACTCCCGGTCTTTCGGAATCCCTTCCAAGTTCAGATGAGTGGTTCCAAGAATCTTATGAACCCCCTTACAGCCATAAACCACATACGTGCCTGACTGAAACATTTTCCCCTCCTTTTCTTTAAATTTTCCTCACTTTTTTCACTTTTCGGACAGCTTATTTTTTAAAATACAGAGTAAAAAATAAAGCCTGTCACGAACAAATTTCTGTAACAAGTCTATCATTTTTCGGAAGAAGATTCCAGCCGAATTACACGAAAATAAAATCTTTGTCTGTTATAAATAAATAAGATTTATAAAAACAATTATTCTTTGGCATATTTTTTGTTATTTATGATAGGGCTCTCCCGAATTAATACGAAAGCTTCTGTAAATCTGCTCCAATAAAATAACACGCATCAACTGATGCGGGAAAGTCATTCGCGAAAAGCTGAGCAAAAGATCCGCTCTTTGATAGAGTTCTTCACTAAGCCCCAAGGAACCGCCTATAACAAAAGTAATATCACTTTTCCCTTCCAGAAAAAGTTTCTCCATATTCTTTGCCAATTCAGGAGAATCCATTTCTTTTCCTTTTATTGCAAGAGCAATGACAAAGGAGCGTTCCGGAATCTTTTCCATCAGCCTTTTCCCTTCTTTATCGAGGACCATTTGCTCTTCTAGAGAACTTGCTCCTTCCATTGTCTTCTCGTCTGCTACTTCTATCATTTCTAATTTGCAATACTTAAAGAGGCGCTTTCCATATTCGGAAAGTGCCTCTTTAAAAAATTTCTCTTTGATTTTACCAACAGCACAGACTCTTAAAGTCATCTTACACTCTCTTTCCCGAGAACTTCTGCACATCGCCCGGAGCGGTCCGTGTATCCGCATAGCCCTGGTCATCAAAATAAACCTCTCTGCCGTCGATGGTGAACGCATCATAGCGTCCCGCATCCCCCTGCAGCATGCCGCTTGGTCTTCCATCCTTATCCGTTGCAAAGTAGAAGGTATGGTAGCGACCTCTGTCGTTGGAAATACTTGCCCAGCCTGTACGAACTACGCAGGCCGTTTCACTGTTTCTCATTGTGGAATCATATTCCGCAAAATACCACTTTCCTTCAAGCCGGAACCAGCCTTCTTCCGCATTGCCTTCTCCATCGAAATAGTAAAAGCGACTGCCAATCTGCACCCAACGATCCTTTGCATACTTCCAAGACTTTCCCTTCACATCCAAGTACAGCAGCTTCCAGTGATTTCCACTGTTTTCCCAGCTGTATGCCGTACTCTGTCCGCTCTTTACCGCAGCAATTTCTTCATTACTTGCAGCTCTTTCTTCCGCCGTTACCGTAAAGGCAAGGCAAAACAATAAAGCTGCCGTAAGAAAACTTAATTTTATTAACCTCTTCATAGAACCTCCCGTTTTCTGAAGGAAGGTTGAAATTTTAGGAAAGCATTCCCTTTCTCTCTTTAACTTGCTCTAACATCAGTCTGTACTTATCTGCCTTTTCCTTTTCTTCCGCAACCTTTTCTTTGGGCGCCTTGGAAAGGAATCGCTCGTTTTTCAACATTCCTTCTGCACGTTGTATTTCATTCTTCAGCCTCTCTTCTTCCTTCTCCAGTCTCTCGCGCTCTTTTTCGATATCCACAAGATCACTGAAGGGAATGAACAGATTCGCCTTCGGAATGAGAACGGATACGGCATTCTCCGGAATGCCGTCCCGATTCTCCTGTATTATAACATCGGAAGCAAAAGCAAGGGTAGCAAAGAATACCTTACTATGTTGGAACGATTTTCTTAACGATTCATCCTCGGAAACGAGATAAATTGTAGCTTTTTTAGATGGGGGTACATTCATTTCCGTACGAATATTTCGGACAGCACGAACCGCCTCCTTAATCTCCTCTATTTCCTTCTCTTCGGCATCGAAATCCAGTGTTTCCGTATATTTCGGAAACTCGGAAATGATTAGAGGTTTCTCATCGTCTCTAAATAAAGACTTCTCCGTCTCATATATTTCTTCCGTAATGAAGGGGCAGAAGGGATGAAGCAAGCTTAAGGAAGTCTTAAGGACTTTCAATAAAGTCCATAAAGCAAGACGCTTACTTTCTCCCCCCTCGTTATAGAGACGCGGCTTCACCATCTCGATGTACCAGTCACAGAACTCCTCCCAGATAAAGCTCTGTGTCTTATCCAAAGCAATACCGAGGTCAAAGGACTCCAGATTTCTCGTCACTTCCGCTACAACGCTGTTTAACTTGGAAAGAATCCACTTATCCGCCATCTCCAAATTCTCCGGAACCTTGTCTAAAAGCTCGGCAAGGGTCGGATTTTCAAGAGAAGACGGCATTGAAAGAGCCTTGCACTCCTCTTCATTACAATTTATGAAAAGGAAGCGAGAAGCATTCCAAACCTTATTCATAAAGTTTCGACTGGCTTCGACTCTGCTATGGTAAAAGCGCATGTCATTTCCGGGCGCATTACCGGTAAGAAGCGTCATTCGAAGCGCGTCTGCACCATATTCGGCAATGATTTCCAAAGGATCGATCCCGTTTCCGAGAGACTTACTCATCTTCCTTCCCTGATCATCTCGAACCAGTCCGTGAATGAGTACCTTTTTAAACGGTACCTTGCCGGTCTGCTCGATTCCGGAGAAAACCATACGAACAACCCAGAAGAAGATGATGTCATATCCGGTAACCAGTACATCCGTGGGGTAAAAATAGCGATAATCTTCGGTATCTTCCGGCCAGCCCAGCGTTTCAAAAGGCCAAAGAGCACTGGAGAACCAGGTATCCAGGGTATCCTCGTCCTGTGTGAAATGTGTTCCGCCGCATTTCACACAGCTTTTAGGCATTTCTTCACTCACCAGCATTTCCCCGCAAGAATCGCAATAATAGGCAGGAATACGATGTCCCCACCAAATCTGTCTGGAAATACACCAGTCTTTGATATTTTCAAGCCAATGGAGATAGGTCTTTCCGTAGTTTTCCGGAACAAATTGTAGCTCTCCGTTCTTTAAGGCTTCAATAGCAGGCTTTGCCATCTCTTCCATTTTTACAAACCACTGGGGTTTCACCATTGGTTCAACGGTTGTCCCACAGCGATCATGAATTCCCACATTATGGATATGCGGTACCACTTTCTTTAAAAGCCCTTGCGCCTCAAGATCCGAAACCATCTGTTTTCTCGCCTCATAGCGATCCATGCCGTGGTATTTGGAACCCGGTAAATCAATCTTTGCATCATCCGTTAAGATGTTCATCACTGCTAAATTATGGCGTTCTCCCACGATAGCGTCATTGGGATCATGAGCCGGTGTAATCTTTACACAGCCGGTTCCGAATTCTTTGTCTACATACTGATCGGCAACAACGGGAATTGTTCTATCTGTCAAAGGAAGCTGAAGCTCTTTCCCCACAAGATCCTTGTAGCGCTCATCCTCAGGATTTACGGCAACCGCCATATCCCCAAGGAGAGTTTCCGGACGGGTCGTTGCGATTTCCACATACTTTCCCTCTTCTCCGACAATGGGATAAAGAATATGCCAGAAAGAACCTTCTTTCTCCTCATGCAACACCTCCGCATCGGAAATGGAAGTCTGACAAACAGGGCACCAGTTGATGATTTTGGAACCCTTATAGATATAGCCTTTTTCATAGAGGTGGATAAAACTCTGCAGAACCGCATGAGAGCAGCCCTCATCCATGGTAAAACGAATTCTGTTCCAATCCGGAGAGGACCCCATCTTATGGAGCTGGTCTACGATTCGTTTCTCATACTTATCCTTCCACTTCCAAGCCTCCTTCAGAAATCCCTCTCTTCCGAGATCATGCTTATCTATGCCCTGTTCCTTCAGCATATTGATCACTTTAACTTCCGTAGAGATGGCTGCATGGTCCGTTCCTGGCTGCCAGAGCGTTTCATAGCCCTGCATTCTCTTAAAACGAATTAGTGTATCCTGCAAAGCATTATCTAAAGCATGCCCCATATGAAGCTGTCCCGTAACATTAGGAGGCGGCATCATAATGGAAAAAGGTTTCTTGGCATGGTTGACCTTTGCTGAAAAATAATTTCCCTTCAGCCACTTTTCATATATTCTGTCCTCAACCTCTTCCGGATTATACTGTTTTGCGAGTTCTTTCATTCCCTCTTCCTCCTATCCTACGCTCTACCTCGAATCTCTTCTTTCCACGATTCGATTTTTTTTCTTGCAAAGGAAAGAAAGACTTCCTTTCCCTCTCTATACGCCCGGTCAATTTCTTTTCTTTCCGAGCTTACTCTTGCCGCTTTCAGACTATCTTCCCACTCCTTTTCCCAGGAATCGGTCACGCCCTCATCCAGCTCCGAAAAAACATCCTTGAATTTATCTTTCGGGAAGCACATTTTAGAAAGAAAATACAGTCTTCTTGCCGCCATCTTATCGTGATTTCTTTCATAAAGTTTTCTATAGCTTTCCGCTGCACGCTGGAATTCCTTTGTGTGAATATAGCTCTCTCCGATTTTTCGGATTCTGCGACCATTTTCCTCAAAATGCAAGGCGTCCTGATACGCATCCAGAGCCTTACCGTATTTCCCTAAAGAAAAGAGGCTGTCTCCCATCTTTTCTCTTCTTTCCGCTTCACTTAAAGCATGGATTCTTCTCCATTCCATACTGAGCTCATCCACTTCTTTTTCCGTGTAATATCCGGATTCCCGAATCAGGCGAAAGAGCAGTCGCTCTTCTTTTTCCCCCATTTCTATCAACGAAAGAAGCTTCTCGCCGAAGGTCTGCTCGCCCAAACTGTCTATAATCCAGTGACAAAGCTCCTTCCCGACAAAATGTTCCGGCACCAGATAAAGATAATGCCCCAGAGCATAGGCAAGTTCTTCCAGGGAGTATATGTGCAAATCCAGTCTTTCATAATAATAGGGCGTTTTTGCCTCCGCTTTGCATAAAATCAGTGCCATCTTACTCCTTTCCCAGGGGAATACTTTCTTCAATGGATTGATAACTCCCCTTCCAAAGCTCTCCAAAGCCCAAATCCGTAAGTTTAATGACGGCTGTTTCATTTCCCCAAAAACGGGTATGCAAGGAAACTTTAGTACAACGACGCTCTCTCTTCGGAAACTCCTTTAGGCTCATCCTGTATTGCTTAGCTCTGGCACTTCCGCTTAACTTATGTACCTGAAAATCAATATAGTCCTGATTATCCAAAAGAAGATATACGTCCTTTCTCTCCTCAAGCCAAGAATCTCCGGCATGAGCAAGATAAAGAGGGAATTCTCTTTCCTTCTGGCTTACCTTAATACTGATTTCATGAGAAATCCGAGTATCGCAGAGAAGTAAGTATTCCTCTTCTTCTCCCTTTCCAATCAGCTTTCCGTATTCCAAAGCGCCAATAGAGAAAAGAAAGGATTCTACACAAACCCTTCTCCCCCGAAGCAGCTTCTTCATAAACTCCGGAAAGAGCTCCGTATTTTCAAAACCTTTTCCTGAAAGGAAAAATGCACTATAGACCTTAGCCTTGGTAATACGATCCGTGACACCGGAGAGCACCTGATCCGTCATCTTCCTTCCTATGGGGTTTTCCAGTATACCGGAGGATAAGGCATCCGGCTGTGCTTCCCCAACAGAGATAGCGTACTTTTTACTGCCTTTGGACACCTGCATCTCATAGTAGTACAGCACCTGAGAGGAAAATTCAAACATTCCCACCAAACGGTTGTAGAGCTTCTTTTCCTGCCTTAAAATATAGTGTGCAAAGCTTTCCGCATGGCTGACTAAACGGATTTCATATCTGTCGGAAAAGGTCTTGTTTAGAAGAGCCTTAAGCGAATGCATCACTTCCGGCTCTGCATCTCGAACACTGAGTACAAGAACATCTTTGCCATCTTCTTCAGGAATCTCCTTCCCCTTTATGCGATTCTCTCCTTCTATAAGAAGCTGCTCTAAGAATATAGCCAAAAAGTTCTCCGGCATCATAGCATTTCTCTGCCAGAGTAGCACTTCCCTTTTTTTCTTAAAGAGAGAGCAGTTTATCAACCGAGGATAACACCGCCATCCAGATTCTTCTTGTACGCTTCTTCTCCGATATAAAAAGCGATTCTCCTGTCTTTCCCTGCTTAAAAGAGTAGGAAAGCGATAGGTATACTCTTCTTTTACCAAGGAAATATCCGTATATTCATCGCTTAGCGCGATTCCGATTATTTTCACAAAAACCTCTTTCCTTCGTTTACTCCATTAAAACTCTGCTTAACGCCAGTTCCTTTTCCTCATACTCTTCCATAAGAGGACGCAGCTCTTCCCTATTTCCTTCCATAAGAAGTGAAGACATCCTGCACAGAGCGGAATAGGCATCCTCTCCATCTGTTATATGTGTTCCATCCTTTTTCAAGACAGACTCATAGAGAAGCTTATCCTCTTTTCCGATAGTAAAGCGATATTCCATGCTCTCACCCGGGAATAAAAGGAAGGATGCAGTGTAGATTCCATGATAACTGTGTTGCAATTCTTCTCTGTGGAACTCCTTCTCTCCTTGATTTCGCACGGAGAAATAAGGCTTTTCTTCTATTTTTCCATGGTATTCCACAACCGTTTTTTCCATAACTGCCTTAGGAAGCGGAACAAACTTAGCCAGATCTTTTGTGTAGGAGAAGACATAATTCTTATCCAAAAGAATCGGCAGGATATCATTTAAAACTTCCTTCTCATCTTCCGTCAAAGATTTCCTCTTGGAAAAAGAATAACTCAAAGCCAAAAGACTGATAAGCGGAACTCTTTCCTTGTAAGACTCCCCTCTTACTTCCTCATAAAGCAAACGGGTAAATTCAGGATTTTCTTTTTTCTGATACAAGAAAACGGAAACGGCATAACTGGTTAAAAAAGCTCGCATGAGCAAGGGCTCATTCCCCGAAAAACTTCTGTAAAGAGAAAAGGCCTCTTCCGCTTCCCTTCTTTGCTCTGTAAACAGGCATTGCGCTAAAAGGCGTTCAGCCATGTTTAAAAGCTGAGCGGAGGCAATCTTCCCCTTCTCTTCTCTCCGTTTTTCAGCTCTTTTCAAAATGGAATACATCTCTACACTCGCGCCATTCCACTCTTCGAGAAGAAAAGCCAAGGCTTTGTCACTGATTTTGTGCTCCTGAAAAGCAATAAATGAAAGATACAGGGAAAGCGCATTCTCCCCACGGTCTATCGCTGCATCCACAAAATCCGCTAAAAGTTCCTTTTCAATATTTAGATACGGGTTTTCCTTATAGAAAGAAATCGCCCGTTCCATTTCTCCCCTGAATAAAAGAGCGGAAAGATAATTCTCTTTCTCCTTCCGATTCATTCCTTTTGTGGGAATTTTAAGTAAAAATTGCAGGCTTTCCTCGTGGAAAAATACAGCGTTTTCTTTTCTGTGATAAGCGAGAATCTCCCCTAAAATCTCCATGCGAAAAGCAGCGGAAAAAGCCGGATTCTGGAATACTTTTTCCATTAGTTCCAGATCCTCTTCCGTCTTCATTCCCTCTTTTTGTAAAAGCAATGCTTTTTGCAGAAGGAAGACAGAGCCGGAGCCAAAAAGCTTTTCTACCTTTCGTTCCAGTTCTGCACCTTCAAAAACCTTGGTTTTTCTATAATTTACACGACAATAACGATTGCCCCTATCATCTTGGAAAAGAAGAATCATATCCCTATACGGCATGGGAACATAGGCCTCTCCGTTTTCGAGGCTGTATATCTCTTCCCCTTCCAAGGCAGGATGGGAAAGCACGATCTTCTCATTCTCCGTATCCTCTACCACGACCTTATAAGAGCGAAGAATCTTAGGCAGCACCTCCGCCATTTTTTCATCCACCATATCCGGAAAAATCAGATTCTGATAAAGGAAGCCCAACTCTTCATTCATTCTTCCTTCCAAAAGTGATTCTATCGCGAAATCCTGCATTTGCCTTGCAAACTTCTGGTAGATATCGGAGTTTTCCCGGAAATTATGTAGAATATTGTAATACAAAGCCAGTCTTAAGCCTTCCTCTACACGATACTCATAAGAAAAATAGAGATAAACGCTTTTCGGTAATTCCTCCTTATAACCCCTTTTCATGGAATAAAGGAGATTCTCATAGAGATTGGTCAGCTTTATATTTTCCTCAACGCCCTGCTTGTAAAGGGAAAATGCTTCTTCTCCTCTTTCTCCGTTTCGAATGCATTGTGTAATCTTATCTTCCAGCGACATCCCTTCCGGAAATTCCAGATGCTTTTCTTCTTTCTCTCCGGATACAAACGCCCTACTGTTTCGGCTTTGCGCATTCCTCGGTCTTTCCGAAAAATATGTTAAAAACTCTTCCAATGCAAGTGTACGATTCACACAGGGCTTCAAAAGAGAATAGAGCTTTGCCGCCTCTCCGTTTTGCATCAGGGGGGCAGACGAAAAGTCACGATAGTCAAAAAGGCGAACTGCTGCCGCTTTATCCTCTTCCGTCAGTTCTTTTAAGTCATGACAATGACGAATCTCTTTGATTTGTTGAGCAGAGGGAGATTTTTCCAAAACAAAATGATAGGGAATCCGCTTTTCCCCACCCAAATAAACGAAGTCCAACTCTCCATGGAGTTCCGTCTCCTCATCCATCCCCTCGGTATTCACCGAAAAGCTTACCTTGGTTCTTACACCTCCAAACGCATTTTTGTGCAAAACAATAAAAGGCTCCTTACAATATACCAAGCCCCGCATAGGAATTCCGTTCAAGGATTGTATAAATATTTCAAATGTCTTCGTCTCCAAAAAAGGAATCTTACCTTCGATATACTCTTCCGAAAAATGAGTAGAAGGCTTTTCCTGGTCCACGATACCTCTGGCTAATTTGTTAATCTTTTCTCTCATAGCAAACACTCCATAGGGCTCTATTTTAGCATAGGAAAGCCGTTCTAAAAAGATAGAATTTTCCATACCTAAGTTTCCCTTCCCCTTTGCTTCATCCATCTCAATCATTCTTTGTTTTGCATCTATATTGCTGTATTTATATTGCTGTATTTATATTGCTATACTATATTTCTATCTCTATATTTCTATCTTTATATTTACTATGCCTAAAACCTTCTTTTTTCCGCCTTTGTTCGAAATCTTTCCGAAATAGAAGGATAAAACTTTCAAAACCAATGTAGGATAGCCATGAAACAAGGTACCCGAGGAAAGAGTATACTTTAAAACATGCCCTTAGTGCAAGGGAAAGCCTATTTCATTCCTTTTTCCCTTTCTTTTTTGAAATGCAATATTCCTTCTTAGAAAGCGGAATAGCTCTTCTTTGAAAACAGAATAGCTCTTCTTCCTATTGCCTATCTCCGTAATAATCTGCTAAACTAGGTACTTAAACTGCAACAAAATGCGAATTGAAGATGCTCTCCCCTCTTTCGGGAAAGTGATTTTATGAGATTTGCCTGTTTACTTATTTTAAATAAAGATGGATAAGCAATAAAAGGAATACCTATGAACACAGAAGCTCTAACGCAATATAAATTAATGATTCTTTACTTACTTCATTCTGTAAGTTATCCCCTTAGCAACAGTCAGTTAAGCGGATTTTTTTAGACAATGAATACACTACCTACTTTACCTTGCAACAGTGCATTTCCGACTTGGTCGAAGCGCATCTTATCAGCTCTCATCAGAGTCGCAGTACCACGCGTTACGAAATAAGCGACGAGGGAAAACAAACTTTACAATTTTTTGAAAATGAAATCCCTTCCATAGTGAAAGATGATATGGAACAATTCCTTTCCAAGAACAAATTACGACTGCAACATGAATCCTCCGTTTACACTGATTATTCACAGACGGACAAGCAGGATTTTTCGGTGCAACTTGAATTAAGGGAAAGCAGTAGCCTTCTCTGTCGACTGGATTTAGATGTACCGGATGAAGAAATCGCACAGGCAATCTGCAAGGCATGGAAGAAAAAAAGCGGAAAGATCTATTCCTTTTTGCTTTCCGAGCTCGTAGAGGATGAAGAGAATAAATAAAGAGTATAGAGAGTATACGGAATTATAAGAATACGGAATAGGGAGAATCCAAGACCAAGAAAGAGGAAGGAGTACTGAGAAACAATCACGGTACTCCCTTTTTCTTTTCTATATTACGTGCTTAGCCAACTATCTAAATCGTGCAAGCCTCCAAACCGCTTGTCTTTTTCTTTAAAAGCTTCTCTACACTGATAAGCTTCACACAAAGACAGAAAAGCTCTGTCGCAATCCGTAGATCTTCCAATGGCGGATAGGTAGGCGCAATACGGATATTGCTGTCTTCCGGATCCTTTCCGTAGGGAAAAGTTGCTCCTGCAGAAGTCAGCTTCACACCTGCCTTTTTACACTTGTCCACAACCTCTTTCGCACAGCCCGGAAGCGTCTCAAAGCTGATAAAATATCCCCCTTTCGGATTGGTCCAAGAGCCGATATCCAAGCCGCTTAAATTCTTTTCAAAAACACTTTCCACCATTTCAAACTTCGGACGAATTATATCTGCATGCTTCATCATGTGCTTCACCATACCGTGGATGTCCTCAAAAAAGCGTACATGGCGAAGCTGATTCACCTTATCATGTCCGATAGTCTGGTACTGCATCTGCTTCTTGATGTCTTCCAGGTTGTTTAAGCTGGTTGCCATGGAAGCAATACCGGAGCCCGGGAAGGAAATCTTGGAAGTGGAAGCGAACTTATATACTAAGTCAGGATTTCCCGCTCTTTTACATTCTGCCAAAATCTCAATCAGATAGTCCTGGTCATGGTCATAAAGGTGATGCATTCCATAAGCATTATCCCAATAAATACGGAAGTCCTTTGCAGCCGGCTTCAGTCTTGCAAAGCGGCGTACCGTTTCATCGGAGTAGCTGTATCCCTGCGGGTTACTGTATTTCGGAACACACCAGATTCCCTTGATACTCTCATCAGAGGCTACCAGTTCCTCTACGATGTCCATATCCGGTCCCTTTTCCGTCATAGGCACATTAATCATTTCAATACCGAAATACTCGGTTATGGCAAAGTGACGGTCATAGCCCGGAACAGGACAAAGCCACTTGATTTTATCAAGCTTGCACCAAGGCGTGTTTCCCATTACACCATGGGAGTAAGAACGGGAAATGGAGTCATACATCACATTCAAGGAAGAGTTTCCGAAGATAATGATATTGTCCGGATTGTTCTCCATCATGTCGGAGAGCAACTCCTTCGCTTCTGCAATGCCGCCCAAAACACCATAATTTCTTACGTCAAAGCCGTCACTGGAATACATATCCGCCTCACTGTTTAGAGCGTCCATCATTCCATTACTTAAATCCAACTGGTCAAGACTGGGCTTACCTCTGCTCATATCCAAATTCAGATCCATATTCTGGTATTCTCTATAGCTTTGCTTTAATTCCTTTCGTAAGCTTTCCAGTTCTTCAACGGATAAATCCTCATACCTTCCCATGCGCATCTCCTTTTTTACTCTTCTATCCTTTTCTTTAGTATGCTTCTTGTTTACAACTATTCCTTTTTCAAGTTTCTTAATACCGGCTCTTTTCCCATCCGCCTTCTGTTTTTGCATGTTACTCTACTCCTATTAATCCCATGGAGATGGTGCAGGTTTCTTGACTCTGTTTTTTCGAACATACTTATGGTGTCGCTTTCCTGTTCTTTGCTCTGTAGCGGAAAGCAAAGGATTTGCGCCAAGAGCCTTTACTCGGTTCTCCAAAAATGTCAACTCTCTGGCCGCCTCCGTATCCTCAGGATAACGATTGCAATACTGCGAAAAAGAATCATAGGCTTTCTGCCATTCCCCGTTTTTTTCTAGGTAAACCGCTTCATTATACTCCAATTCCCGATCTGCTGTCAGCCCTTTTTCTTTTGCTTCATCCAAAGCGCTTCTTGCCGCTCCTAAGTCATTTTCATTTAAAGCATTTCCCGCAGATACAATCAGCTTCTTTGCGGAAATCAGATTCTGCAATTTCTCATAACTTTTTCCGGAAAGCGTCCCGAGATTTTTCAGATTCTCTTCGGCTTCATCCAGCTTCCCCAGTTGAATCTCCGCTTCCACCTTGTAAGCCAAAATATCATACTGTAAAGTTCCTACTCTTCCCTTACTCTTTTCCAAAGCGAGGTCAAAATTCTCCAAGGCCTTTTCCGCTTCTCCCTTTTCCAATGCAGTAATGCCCTCCATGCGATAGGCCTTCACTTCATTTTTGCAGGCAAACAGGTTTAAGCTCAGTCCCATGGTCAGTAGCACTAAATAAATTTTTTTCTTCATTGTTCTTCCTTTCTACTCTTTGCAAAATCAGTTCAGGAGTTATGCCTTTCCCGTTGTACCAAAACCTCCACGATTGTCATTTCCCAAATGCTCTACCTCTACAAAATTCACCACCGGTTGGTGCTGCATAATACGAAATTGGCCGATACGATCGTTCACATGAATTTCCGTGTCACGCATGGCAAGAATCGGCATATGGATAATATCATTGTCTCCACAAAACGACTCATCAACCACACCCATAGCATTCGTTTGGATAATTCCAAAATTCTTAAATGCGGAGCTTCTTGGTAAAATCCACATCTCATATCCCTTCGGAAGCTCTACGGAAATCCCCATGCTAATAAGACGGAATTCTCCGGCCTTCATGCTTACTTCCTCTGCAACACGTAGATCAATCCAATCACTTTTTCCGTCAATATAACGTAATTTCTCCAATTCTTTTACATGGTATTTAATCTTTATCTTTTCTTCCATTTCCATACTCCCCTTATCCAGGAATTTCTTTGTCTTCCAACTTCTTCCCTATATTGTCTTCTACGGCAGATTCTATTCCGATACGGATTCGTTTCAAGCGGTACGACTTCCCGCCACTCCGCTTCACTTCCAATTTGCTCCATTGCTTCCATTTCCGCTTCATATTCAGCTTGCTCCGCTGCGTCCGCTTCCGCTTCATCTTTCTCTATTGCTTCCGCTTGATCTATTGCTTCCGCTTCATATTCAGCTTCGACTTGCTCTTTTGCTTCATCTTCAGCTTGCTCTTTTGCTTCGACCTTTTCCGATTCCAGTAGATAGGCCTCAATGAATGCATCGCTGTCCTCATCCTCGGAAATGAATCTGCCTAAGTTTCCGGGCTTTCTGCCTTCGCTTCCTCCTTTACTATCTCCTCGTCTTTTCTATCTTCACCATCAAAATAATCTTTTTTAAACGGCTCTTCCTTATCAATCCCTTCCCCCTCCGCTTCTTCGTTGTTTACACCAGCTTCTTCGTTGTTTGCGATGGCTTCTTCGTTGTTTACACCAGCTTCTTCACTTTCCTCTTCCGCTTCCAAGCCGAAGCCATCCTTTAATTCCTCTGTTACCTCCTCTCTTAAGAGCTTTTCCACGCCTTCCGGCAGAGCCGGTAAGTCCTTAAGAGAATCCACGCCGAAACGATTTAAAAATTCTTCCGTTGTAGCAAAGAGCATCGGTCTCCCGGGAGCGTCCAGTCTTCCAACCTCTTCTATGAGTCCAAACTCAACCAAGCGATTTACCGCATGATCGGACTTCACGCCACGGATTCGTTCCACTTCCACTTTCGTCACAGGCTGACAATAGGCAATAATGGAAAGTGTCTCCAGAGCCACATCCGAAAGCACCGGTTTCCTTGGACTTTTCACGACTCGAATAAGACCGTCATAGGTTTTCGGATGACTCACCATCTGATAGCGGTCTTCCAATTTCTTAATTAAAAGTCCCCCCTGTCTTTCCTCATATCGTATTCTGAGTCGCTCTGCCGCAAGAAGAGCACCGTCCCTTCCCATATTTAGGCAAATAGCGATTTCCTCTGCAGAAACGGAACGTCCCAAGGAAAAGAGAAGCGCTTCAACAAGGTCTTCCTCTTCCCGTAACCTAATTCTATCCTCTTCTTCAATCTCTTCTTCCAAATCCGGGAGTAAAGAAATCTGTCCTAAGTCTTCCAAATAAAGCCTCCTTCGATTTTATTTTCGAAAATACTCCATTCCCCTTTGTGATTCTTAAAATAAAAATATCCCTCTAGTCAAAATCTTCTATTCCTGCCAAATCCAAGTTGTCCGGATCTTCTCCCTCTCGAACCTCTATATCAAGATCCGAAAATGCCCTCTCCTGCGTAAGGCTGATTTTCCCCATTTTCATCAGTTCCAAAATTGCCAGGAAACTGACCACCGTTTCCGTTCGCCCCTTCGTATTCTTCAGCATCTGACGGAAAGAAAAACGTCCATGTTTCTTTGCATACGCAAGCACATCTTTAATTTTTCCTTCCAGGCTGATTTTTTCTCGTTTGATTCTCCCGAAATTGGAGCGCAACTTATCCTTTCTGTCTTCCCTTCGTCGCAAAACTTCCTTCATAGTTTCCCGAAGGCGCAGCAAATCGATACCCTTCAAAAGATACTCCACATCCAAAGGCGGGCTGTAGCGTTCCACCTCTTCCGGAATACTCGCCTCTTTCCTGATACATAAAGGAGCAAACTCTTCCTTCTTCTCTAAAAGCTTACTAATCCTCTTATATTTTTTATATTTCAAAAGACGCTGTACCAGCTCTTCTCGGATATCCGGTTCTTCTTCATCTTCTTCATTCTTCGGAAGGAGCATCTTCGCCTTCATTTCGAGAAGTGTAACTGCCATAATCAAAAAATCGGAGACAATTTCTAAATCCTCTTCCTCCAATTGGTTGATATATTCCAGATACTGTTCCGTAATTTGGACAATGGGAATATCATAGATATCAATCTTATTTTTCTCTATTAAATGCAAGAGGAGGTCCAAAGGCCCCTCAAAAGCATCCAATTTATAAGAAATACTCTTTGCTTTTTCTTCCAGCATGGCTTCCCCCGAATTTTGAAGTCAGATAATTTGACCTGTATATTTTACTCTTTCACAGGACACAAGTCAAAGCAGGAAAGTTCCGGAAAATTATGAATTCGCACATTAATTGTATGCGTTCCAAGTCCCCTACTAATAAAGAAATACTTCTCTCCTCTTTTAAAGAGTCCTCTTGGTTTTCCAACAAAAAAACGAAATTGCGGAGTCATCAGTGCAATAAACGGAATTCCCACGGCACCTCCATGAAAATGCCCGGAAAGAAGCAGGTCCACCCCTAAAGATAAGGCTTCCTCTCTATAAAAAGGACTGTGCAGCATGGCAATACGAAAGACTCCCGTGTTCTTCTCTTCTTTCCCTTTTTTGGAGCTATCTCGGCGGTTTTCCTCTTCCGATATGTAAATTCCTTGTTTAGTCTTCGCTTCGAAATCGGACGATTCCTGCACAGCCTTTCCTTTAGAATCCGCTATAGCACTTTTCCATTTTTCTCTAATTTCTTCCTCCAGCGGCTTCTTCTCCTTAAAATAAAGTGGACGGTAATAAGAAATATCCAAGGGAAAACCGGAAAGGTAAATTCCCTCATCTATAAAAATACCCTTCCCATCGATCAGGGTTACCCCTTCCAAAGCATTTCGAAAAGCTGTTTTTCTGCCCTTTAGCTCTTTTTTTGTAAATAATTTCTCCTCATGGTTTCCGAAGGAATAATATACTTTATATTCCTCTTTCAGTTTTTGCAGTAATGCAATTCCCTTTTCCACCTCATCTCGAATATCCGTTTCTTCCGATGAGTGACTGATGGGAAAATCTCCTCCGATCAAAATACAATTCGGCTTTAGAGAACGAATTTTTTTTAGCAAGACAGCATTGTCTACCCCGAATTCTTTTTCATGGAGATCCGTCAAAAAAACAAAGCGAAACTTCTTTTTTATTTTCTTAGAAAATATCAAATATTGTTCCGTTTTAAGTTGATTTCTTTCCCAATGGGAATAGATAAGGCATAGGAAGCCTATAACACAAAAAGTTAATACTATTAACATTTTGCCCCTTTCTACGATTTTTAATTTCTCTATGATAAGCTAATGTCGAAACAGAATACTTCTTGTTATCCAAGGCACAAGGGAGGAAGGGTTATGATTAGTTATGCTCCTTTTTGGAAACTGATGAAGAAGAAAAAAATGAGCCAATACCGCCTTATACGAGAACAAAAACTGTCTGCCAGTCTTCTCAACAGACTGCGAAACAACCAACCGGTATCCACAGAAAGTATTCGACAAATCTGTCTGCTTTTCTCCTGTAATGTATCCGATATTATGGAGTGTGTACTGTGAAAAGGGAATAACAAAACAATTACTGCAGTATAAAGTAGTGGGACAGTTTTAAAGATAAAAGGTCTGATAGAGATTCCTCCATCGGACCTTTTATCTTTTTTATTTTTCTTCCCTTTTATTCTTCCGTGGATTCGGCTTCCGCAGTGCTTTCTTTTTTCTCTACTTCGTTTTTCTCTGCTTCGTTTTCCTCTACAGTTGCCTTTTTCTCTACATCCGTTGTCTCTGCAGTTCCTTTTTCCATTACAGACGACTCTGCAAGTTCTTTCTTCCTCTTTTCCTTTACTTCGGAAAGAATCTTCATAAACTCCTTGCCGGTGATGGTCTCCTTTTCAATCAGAAACTCGGCAATCTCATCCAAGGCATAGCGGTTTTCGGAAAGAATCTTTTTGGATTCCTCATAACATTCTTTTAAAATACGGGAAACTTCCTCATCCACTTCTGTCGCCGTATCATCTCCACATTCCAGAACCGCTCTTCCGCCAAGGTACATATTTTCCTGACGTGCCAAGCCCATAAGACCGAACTTCTTGGACATGCCGTACTGCGTCACCATGGCTCTTGCAATCTTTGTTGCCTTTTCGATGTCATTGCTTGCTCCTGTGGTGACAGTCTCAAAAACAAGCTCTTCCGCTGCTCTTCCTGCCAAAAATTCCACAATCATGGCATGCAGTTCCGACTTGGTATTTAAATACTTTTCTTCCTCCGGAACCTGCATTACATACCCCAGGGTACCCATGGTTCTCGGCACAATGGTAATCTTCTGCACCGGCTCGGAATCCTTCTGAATCGCCGCAACAAGAGCATGCCCTACCTCGTGGTAAGAAACGATTCTCCGCTCCTCCTTGGAAAGAATTCTGTCTTTCTTCTCCTTACCGACAAGAATCACTTCTACCGCCTCAAAAAGGTCCTTCTGGCTCACCTTTTCTCTTCCGTTCTTTACTGCGGTGATTGCGGACTCGTTCATCATATTGGCAAGATCTGCACCTACAGCGCCGCTGGTAGCTAAGGCTATTTCATCAAAATTGACCGTTTCGTCGAGCTTTACATCCTTGGCATGGACCTTTAGGATATTCACTCTGCCCTTTAAATCGGGCTTTTCTACAATAATTCTACGGTCAAAACGTCCCGGGCGAAGAAGGGCAGGGTCTAAATCTCAGGGCGGTTGGTTGCCCCCATAACCATGATTCCTTTTGCCGCATCAAAGCCGTCCATCTCGGAAAGGAGCTGATTCAAGGTCTGCTCTCTCTCATCATTTCCGCCATAGCGGTTATCTCTGCTCTTTCCGATAGCATCAATCTCATCAATAAAGATGATACAGGGCGCAGTCTGGGTTGCCTGCCTGAAAAGATCACGTACACGACTTGCTCCTACACCCACAAACATTTCTACAAAATCCGATCCGGAAATGGAATAAAACGGCACATGTGCCTCTCCCGCAACAGCCTTTGCAAGAAGTGTTTTTCCTGTTCCGGGAGGCCCTACAAGAAGCGCACCCTTTGGTAATTTTGCACCAATGGCGGTATACTTTGTCGGATTATGCAGGAAGTCCACTATCTCTACCAAGCTTTCCTTCGCCTCGTCCTCTCCCGCAACATCCTTAAAGCTGATTCCGGTTTCCTTTTGCATATACATCTTGGCGTTGGATTTTCCAACTCCCATAAGACCGCCGCCGGATCCCCCCACGCGCTTTGCCATCCAGTTCATAAACCAAAAGAGAAGCACAAAGGGCAAAACCACGCTCAGTACAATCTGTAAAATAAAGCCGGAATTGTTCGGTCTTTTCTTAACAATATCCACATTGTGCAGATAGAGTCGTTCTACCAGTTTTTCCGCATCTGCGCCAACCGGAATAACAAAATAAATCCTTCCCTGTCTTTGTCCAAGCCCCGGAAAAAGATCCTCAGTCGCCGAACCGTTCTTCGAAGCAGCATCACTTTCGGCCGGACCGTCTGCATTTTTTGCATTGTACTTCGGATAGACCGTAATCTGTCCGTCACTCCACTCTACCTTTTCTACAAGGTTCCTATCCACCATGGATAAAAACTGAGTATATGTCAGCTCTTGCGTTGCTCCGTTTCCTGTAAGTCGTTGCGACAAACTGTAAATAAAAAAAGTCACTGTTGCCGCTATTAAAATGATGAGAATCGTCTGCCCCATATTGGAGAAGCCGCCGTTATCCCCATCCTTTAAATCTTTATTGTCCATTTCTTTCTCCTTCAGAACTCGGTTTATCATTTCCCGATTTTCGGCACAAAGAAGACTTCCTTTCTCGCCGAAGAGAAAAAACTTAAATCTGAAAGGAAATCTCATCTGTAATCCATATCTATCATTATACGGAAGGGGCAGGAAACAGGCAAGCTGAATTTCCTCGGCATCCAGGGTCGGTATTTCGTATTCCTTTACTCTTTTACTTGTTTGTTTTAAGCTTTATCCTTTTTCCGTTATTATTTTATCTTTTTATTCACTCTACAATTCCGCACAAACCGCATCTCCCATTTCCGAGCAGGAAAGGATCTTAAGACCTTCCGCATCTCTTTTAGGGAAAATGTCTTTGGTTCTATATCCTTTAGCAAGCACCTTTTCTACCGCTCTCTCTATCTTCTTTGCGGCTTCTTTCTCCTTCAGAGAATAGCGAAGCAGCATCGCAGCGGATAAAATCGCGGCGATGGGATTCGCAATGTTCCGCCCCGCAATATCCGGCGCAGAGCCTCCACTCGGCTCATAGAGTCCGAAAGCATTTTCTCCCAAAGACGCAGAGGGTAGCATGCCCAGGGATCCCGTGATTTCCGCCATTTCATCGGAAAGAATATCTCCGAACATATTTTCCGTAGCAACTACGGAAAACTTTCCGGGATTACGAACGAGCTGCATCGCCATCGAATCCACAAGAACATGCTCGAGCTTTACCTCCTGCTCGTCTTCTCCATATTTTGTAAAAATCTTTCTCCAAAGGCGAGAGCTTTCCAAGACATTTGCCTTATCCACGGAAACCAGCTCTCCCCTTCCTTCCTTTGCAAGGGAAAAGGCAATTTCCGCAATTCGCTCAATTTCGTGTGCACGGTAAATTAATTCGTCACGAGCAACCTCTTCCCCCTTTTCCATGCGAAGAGACTTTTCTCCAAAGTAAAGGCCTCCCGTAAGCTCTCGAATCATCATGATCTCAAAGCCTTCCCCAAGAACCTCTTCCTTTAATGGAGAGGCTGCTCTTAATTCCGAATAAAGCTTTGCGGGGCGAAGATTACAAAAAAGACCAAGTTCCTTTCTAAGTCGAAGCAGTCCTGCCTCAGGGCGTTTTTCTACCGGAAGTTTGTACCAAGGGGAAACGCCTACAATGCCACCGATACTCCCCATTAACACGGCATCACCGGTTTTGCAAGCCTCTAAAGTCTTTTCCGGAAGAGGCTCTCCCACGGCATCAATTGCCGCACCGCCAAAATGCTCCTCTCGAAACGCTAGAGAAAAGTCTTCCTGCTCCGCCACCCTCCTTAAGACTTTTCGGGCTTCTTTCGTAATCTCCGGTCCGATTCCGTCTCCGGCAAGAACTGTAATCTTGTACTGCATAGCTTATCCCCCTTTTTCTCCGGTTTTTCACAGAATGCCTATATAGATGAAAATACAAATACACTTACAAATGCAACCCTTTAACAATCTGCGATTCTTGCAAACCATTGTACATGAGTTTTATTTTTTTTCGTATGCTTTTTTGCTATACTAGCCATGCAATACACTAACGGAATTTTTCGAAAAAGATATAAGTCAGATAGCTGATAGGAATAGAAAAAATACATTGGCAGAAAATGTGAAATACAGAATGCATCGATGGAATCAGCCAAAAAATCTTTGATGTAATACAAAAAGGAGAACCTATGGAATTTAAACTGCATTCGGATTACGCGGCAACCGGTGACCAGCCACAGGCTATTGAAAAACTGGTGCAAGGTCTCAAGGAGGGAAATCAATTTGAAACCCTACTTGGCGTAACCGGCTCCGGAAAAACTTTCACCATGGCAAATGTCATCGAGAAAATCCAAAAGCCGACCTTAATAATTTCCCACAATAAGACTCTGGCTGCACAACTCTACTCGGAAATGAAAGAATTTTTCCCGGAAACGCAGTGGAATACTTTGTTTCTTACTACGACTACTATCAGCCGGAAGCCTATGTCCCCAGTACGGACACCTATATTGAGAAGGATTCCGATATCAACGAGGAGATTGACAAGCTCAGAAACTCCGCTATGGCAGCCCTTTCCGAAAGAAGAGACGTTGTAGTCGTGGCTTCGGTTTCCTGTATCTACGGCTTGGGTGCGCCTACGGAATACCTGAATATGGCAATCTCCCTTCGTCCGGGACAGCTTCGGGACAGAGATGCTTTACTGCGGAATCTCATTGAAATTCAATATAACAGAAATGACATGGATTTCCGCAGAGGAACCTTCCGCGTAAAGGGGGATACGGTGGATATTTTCCCCGCATCGGAAGGAGAACAGGCGATTCGTGTCATTTTCTTCGGGGACGAGATAGAAGAAATCCAGTTAATTGATGTTTTAACAGGGAAAGCCAAGGCAAAGCTTGAGCACACGATGATTTTCCCGGCAAGCCCCTATGTCATTCCTATGGATAAACTCCGTATCGCCTGCAAGAATATCCTTTCGGAACTGGACGAGCGAGTACAGTATTTTAAAGAAGAAGATAAACTCTTGGAAGCACAGCGAATCTCCGAGCGAACCAACTTTGATGTGGAAATGATTCGAGAGACCGGAGTCTGCTCCGGCATAGAAAACTACACAAGACACTTGAATTTCGCACAGCCCGGAGAACCTCCCTACACCTTGATCGACTATTTTCCCGAGGATTTTCTTATCATCGTGGATGAGAGTCACATCAGTCTTCCGCAGATTCGCGGTATGTATAACGGAAACCTTTCCCGAAAAACCACCCTCGTGGATTACGGTTTCCGTCTTCCCTCCGCCTTGGATAATCGCCCCTTAAATTTCACGGAATTTGAGGGAAAAATCAATCAGATGCTCTTCGTTTCCGCAACTCCCGGAGAGTACGAGGCGGAGCATGAGCTTCTAAGGGCAGAGCAGATCATTCGCCCGACCGGACTTTTAGATCCGGAAATCGAAGTGCGCCCCACCAAAGGACAGATTGATGATCTTCTCATAGAAATTCATAAGGAAACAGACAAAAAGCATAAGGTCCTGATTACGACTCTTACCAAAAAAATGGCAGAGGATCTCACGAAATATCTTCAGGAAAATCAAGTACGTGTAAAATACCTCCACTCCGATATAGACACCTTGGAACGTGCCGCAATCATTCGCGATATGCGACTGGATAAGTTTGATGTTTTGGTCGGTATCAATCTCTTACGAGAGGGACTGGATATCCCGGAAATTACGCTGGTTGCGATTTTAGACGCGGATAAGGAAGGCTTCCTTCGTTCCGAAACCTCTCTCATCCAGACTGTAGGACGTGCCGCAAGAAATGCGGAGGGACATGTCATTATGTATGCGGACACCATCACGGATTCCATGCAACGCACCATTTCCGAAACCACAAGAAGAAGAAAGCTGCAGATGGAATACAACGAAGCGCACGGTATCACGCCGACCACCATCAAAAAGGCGGTAAGAGACTTGATCGCCATCTCCAGAGTTTTAGAGGATGAAAATAAGGGCATCCAAATGGATATCGAATCCATGTCTAAGATGGAAATCGATAAAATGATTCGTGAGCTTTCCAAAAAAATGCGCGCCTTCGCAGCTGAACTCAACTTCGAAGACGCGGCAAAATGTCGTGATAAAATTGCCGAACTAAGAGAAGCCTTGGAGAAAAACCATTGAGAAAGGCTTCTCTTTCTCTAATTCCTATCGGAAATGGCCTTGCTGGTCTTTTCCAAAATCTGACTGCATTTTTCGAAATGCCGGCGATAATACTCCGTATACATGATATCCACGAGGAATAGCTGGCTGATTTCCGCAGAAGTCGACCCCTTCTGCAGTGAGCCGACATTTGCACCGCATAGGAGCGAAATATCCGTATAATCGGTAAGAGCCGACTTCTGAAAACGAGTGATGGCAATGACGGTTGCACCGCTCTTTTTCGCAAGCCTTGCAATCTCTACAATATCCCTTGTCGCACCGGAATAAGAGAAAATCACAGCCACATCGCCTTTTTCCATGGTAGCTGCACTCATCAGCTGTTGACTGACCATCTCCGAACAGTAAACCTTCGGCTCAATCCGGTGAAACTTATTCATGGCTTTCATAGCCGTAAGCATCGATGCACCCACACCAAAGAAAAGAATGCGTCTTCCCTTAGACATAGCGTCCATCGCCAAGCTGACTTTGGAAAAATCCAAAAGAGAAAAACTTTCCTGAATCGAGGAAATCGTATCCTGTAAAACCTTGGCGGCCAAATCGGAAATACTGTCCCCCAGTGTAATCTCCCCATTATCCTCTAGCCCTTCCGCCTTTTCTTTTCCACGCATCGAAAGGGAAAGAGTCATCTTGAATTCTTGATAGCCTTTCACATTCATCGTTTTGCAAAAACGGAAAACGGAAGTATCTCCCACGTCGCAGGTCTCTGCCAAGTCGGAGATAGACATAAACAAAACCTTGTTCGGATTTTGCAATATAAAATCAGCCACTCTTCGTTCAGCCTTTGTGAATTGATTGTAAGAAGAGCGTATTCTGGTCAAAAAATCTTCTTGCATAAAGGTGCTTTCCTCCAATGCTTTTTTCTTTTACATTGTATTTTATTATAGCAATAAGGAAATGATTTTCAAAGGGCATTTCTCTTTGAAAATCTCATTTTTTCTTTGATTTTTTTCACTTAAAAAGCTTTCCTTAAAAAAGATACACAATTTTCATGGATTAGAAAAAATCTTTTTCTTTTCTTCTCCTTTTTATTTCTTTTCGAAGGTAGGAAAAGGCCTCCTTTTCTCCCTTGTCCCTTAAAAGGCGGAGCAGAAATTCGAGTTCCTCCCTTGTTTTCTCATGAATGAGAGGAGTTCCAATCATTTTTTCATAGTAGATATAGGGACTTGCATCCGTATACTTTTCCCCTTGATAATTCTTAGATGCCGCAATCCGGTCGCAAAACATCTCTGCCACATAGCGGTAAGGCATGCGACAACCAATCATCCTATGCACATTTTCCAAATCATAGTCACACCAATACTCAAAGTGATGTTTATTCCTTCCCTTGTGATGCAACCAGGCCTCCGATGTCCCGGTCTTGATTCTCTCTACACCGTTCGGACTCTTATAACCTCTATAGTAACGAATCCCCGTACGAAACTCCGTAAAGCTGTACTTTGACAAGTCATGCAAGAGCCCTTGCTTGTATAAGCCTATCGTAAAGCAATAGCGCATAACCAGAAGCTTATGTTTTGTAATCGTCTTAAAATGCCCGACGGCGTTTTTCCAAAAATTTTCTTTCTCCATCTTTTTCGTATCTCTTTTTCTTTAGCAAATAAATCCGTTTCTTTCTCCAATTTCTCCCATTGAATAGGCTTCTTTATCTAATCCGGCTGACTTCTTTATCCAATCCGACGTACTTCTTTATCCAATCCGATTCACTTCTTTATCCGATTGAATTTGTCTCTTTCCTTTCGCTTTTCTTCTCCCAATACTCTCCTAGGGCAAAGCTCGGATAACCATAGACAAAGCCGTAAGTAATAAAGCAAAGAAGAATGGCTCCACCTACATCCAAAACGGAATGTTGCTTGAGAACCAAGGTTGCTATGCAAATAAAGATACAGAGAAAACAGGAAAAATAGCGAACAAACTTCCCATATCTTGCAGCACGAAGCTCCTTACTTTTTAATAACGCGATATGCATGCACAAAGAGTTGTAGGCATGAATACTGGGAAAGACATTGGTCGGGGTATCCACTCGATACAGATTCTTTACCATAATCATGAAAATGTTTTTCTCGCTTAAGTATGCCGGACGGAAATCTGTACCATTAGGATAAATCTCGCAAATAACAAGACTCGCTATCATCCCGATGAAAAGAAAAAGGCTGACCTTATAAAAATCCTCCTTATTCGTAAACATAAAGTAGACAAGTCCCGCAAAAATATAAATAAACCAAAGAAAATACGGTACAATAAACCATTCGCAAAAAGGAATCAGGTCATCCATATGCGTATGCATGATGTGGTAGCCGGTACTGACTGTAATACGACTTTCCAATGACTTAAACCAAATAGGATAAATAATGCCTATCCACAGTACATTTCCATAGCGATAGCGATATAAAATCTCGAAAAAACTCTTCCATCGCGGATGCTCTTCTGCATAGCGATACAGCTTACTCCCTCGATATTTCTGATATAAACTATTCCAAAATTTTCCCATTCTTTCTTTATTCTTGTTTCCTCACACAGCTTCATATTGCAAAAAAGGAGTTGAAACACATCTTCTAAAGAATGTTCCAACTCCTCGACTCTAGCGAGAGGGGGACTTGAACCCTCGACACCACGGGTATGAACCGTGTGCTCTAGCCAGCTGAGCTATCTCGCCTTAAACAGTTCACCTTGCAGGTACTGTTTAAAAAAATTCCGACCCAGGCTGCGTATAAAACGCAGACCGGACCGAATACTGGGGCCTACAGGGCTCGAACCTGTGACCCTCTGCTTGTAAGGCAGATGCTCTCCCAGCTGAGCTAAGACCCCGTAGTCACCTCTTAGGCGACCAGTAAATGATACTAAAACGAATAGACTTTGTCAACAATTAATTTTGTCTTTATTTAGCTCTTTATATAGCTCTTTATTTTGTATCAAAAACTCATTTTTTCTTTTATCTGAAATCTCGTTTTTTGTTTTCATACTTTTTTCGCTATCCCCTAGCCCAAGATCTTTATCAGGATAAACTTGCAAGATAACCTTCCACAAAGGACTTATACTTTGATACCTGTGCTCCCACAATCGGCTTACCCACAATTTTTCCTTCTTTATTAATGAAGTAGGTTGTCGGAACTCCCACTACATTCGAAAGGAGATCTGAAAAATCCGAGTTCGGAATAATGTTTTGGAAGTCCGCACCGGTCTTTCCAAAATGGTTTTCGCTGTATCAATCTGTTGCTCATCCGTCTCTCCGGCAATATCCGCTACCAAACCGATAATTTGCACATTATCCGGCATTTCCTTTGCCCATGCTCCAAGTTCCGGCATCTCATTAATGCAAGGGCCGCAGAAGGTTCCCCAAACATTTAAAATCGTCAAATCCTTATCAGCAAAAATCGAATCATCGACATCTTCTTTGTTGAGGTTTTTTGTCTTAAAGCTGAGCTTCTCTTCCGAAACAGCATAAGCATTGTCCTCTGCCGCCTTTTCGGAAGCTGCCGCAGTACTTCCCTCTTCTTTCACTGAATCGCTCTGTGCCGTTGTTTCTACAGCACTTCCGCTATTTCCGGAATTTCCGCAGGCACTAAGAACAGTTACACCGGCAATCACTACCGGAAGAATCCATTTTTTAAATTGCAACATAATTTTCCTTTCTCTCTCTGTATTTCTACATTGATTCCTATTATTAATTATCTCCAAGAACTCAGAATACACTATGACTAGCTATTTCTTCAAGATTCAATTTTTAACTTTCTTTTACAAAATACTCTGCTTCCTTCCATCTATTTCTATTTAATTTCTAAACTTGCGCCGGGAAAAAGGCATTTTCCAGAAGTACAGACTGTAGTTCCGTAAGGCATTCGGAAATACTTTTTCCGTCCCCTTCGAGAATGTAATCCGCTGTTTCCTCATAGAAAGCGCTACGTCTTTCCATCATTTCCGTAATATCTGTCAGATTCATTTTATCTTGTAAAAGCGGTCGCAGATTTTTAGCACCGGATAGACGTTGCAAAACCGTTTCCGGACTTACCTTAAGATAAACACAGAAAAAATAGTTCTTTAAAAAGTTTCTGTTCTCCTCTTTCAAAACGATACCGCCGCCCGGTGACAGAATCATTTCTCTTCCGGACATCTTCTTAAGGACTCTGCTTTCTTCACGTCGAAAGCTTTCCTCTCCGAATTTTTGAAAATATTCTTTTATAGACATGGAAAATTCCTGCTCCAGAACTGCATCCGTCTCAAAGTAGGGCAGGTCTCCCATTACAGCCAACTGTCCTGCAAGAGTCGATTTCCCGCTTCCCATAAAGCCCAGTAAGGCAATTCCTTTTCGTGCGGAGAGCGCTCGATGAAGCTTTAGATACTCTTCTATTTTCCACTGTCCCGGTGCGGACTCTCCGAAAATCTGCACAAAACTGTGTGAGGAGCCGGACAAGTCACCGCACAAGCGACTGAGTTTCCCCATTTCCCCCATGGAGATCGTGATAAGTTCTTTTTTCGGATATTTGTCTCTCCACCTTCTTCCCGCAAAAAGAAGATTTAAAACATCCTCTTGCTTTTTAGGCATGAAAGCCATTTTCACTATATCCGGAGAATAAGAGGATAGCCTCTCCAGGATAGCCTCACACTCTTTTAAGTCCGGTGTTCTATGAAAGTCGTGGTAAGAGGCAATGACTTTTCCTCCAAGTCTCTTTACCATGGCAATACATTCTTTCCAGGATTCACGCCCGGAAATCCCGCACTCTACTTCAAGGTCAATATAGTCCGGTATACCGCTTTCCATCGCCAGTATATTTTCCTGAAAATAGCTTTTTCCAAAGGGATAGAATCCCCCCTGACGATTGGTACGAATTGTGAAAATCAGCTTTTTCTCTCCTATCAGATTTCTTACTCCTTGTAAAAAATCAGCGAGTTTCTCGACTCTCTTTTCCAAAAAATCATAGCGAAGCTCTACTGCGTAGAGATATGGAAAATATTGATCCTCTCTAAGCTTTTTCAGGATATCCAGGCACTCCTTCTCCGTCTTACCCTGTATTGGTACAATCATACCCATTTGTTTCCCTCTCCTTTAGGGTTCATTTTTCCAAAGCGCATTTTTTCTTTTATATAAGAACAAAAAGGGCTTTTCCAGCATTCTCTTTAAAACAATATGAAAATACTTCTCCCTTCCCATTGGACGAACCAAAACTGTAGGAATTCCTGCTCGGTTTCCTCCAAGTATATCCGTAAAAATCTGGTCTCCGAAAAAGAGACATTTTTTCCTATCTGTATCCAGTGCTTCCGCCGCATCAAGATAAGCCTTGGCAGAAGGCTTCCCTGCATGTTCGCGGTAGTACATCGCCCCTACCTTGGAGGCAAACTGCTCCACTCTTTCTTTTCCGTTATTCGATAATATCGCTGTTTTAAATCCAATCTCCCTAAGCCTTTCGAAAAAAGCTTTAGTCTCTTCTTCTGCGGGAGCGTCATGCAAAACCAAAGTATTGTCAATGTCAAAAAAAAGCGCACGGTAGCCCTTCTCATATAGCTTTTGAAAATTCAAGTCGTAGACTGATACTATAGAGTAGCTTGGATAGAAGGAGGATCCGTTTCTTTTCTTCATCCCTTTCCTTCTCCCTTCCCATGCGTTTTTAGGAGTTTCCCGATTTCTTCCATGAAGGTATTGATATCCTTAAACTCTCTATAGACGGAAGCAAAACGAACATAAGCAACCTGATCCAGGTTCTTTAGGCGTTCCATAACCATTTCCCCGATTTCTTCCGTACTGACTTCCTTGCTGTCATGCTTAAAAATATGGTTTTCTATATCGTCCACAAGCTCTGCTATCTGCTGCGGTGAAATCGGCCGTTTATGACATGATCGTAAAACACCGCCCTCCAGCTTAGCTCGATCATAGGGAACACGGCTTTGGTCTTTTTTTACCACCATAAAGGGAAGGGTTTCCGTCTTTTCGAAGGTTGTAAAGCGCTTTCCGCAGACCTCACATTGTCTGCGTCTTCGAATAGCGGTATTTTCATCTGCGGGTCTTGAGTCAATTACACGGGTGTCTTCCGCATTACAAAATGGACACTTCATGATTCCTCCTTGTAGTCTGTATATCGCTTTCTGGCTTCTTCAAAGCTCAACTTTTCGTTTTTTTCTTCTTCTGCCGCATCCTTAACGGAATTGGATTCCGCGACATCTTCCGCATCCTTAACGGAATTGGATTCCGTGACATCTTCCTTTTTCACAGTACGTTCCTCTACCGTTTGTACTGCAACTCCTTCTAGCTTTGATTCCGGATTTTTCTCTATCACTTCTTTAGTCGTTTCAATATCGCTTTCCTCTTTCTCTGATTCCTCAGCTTCCTCTTTCCTCTTCTCAGAGACTTCCGCTACGATGCTCTCATTTTGTGTGTCATCTCCTTCTCTCTCTTCGCTGCTAAACGATGCCACAAAGGCCTTTGCCGTTTCTGCCGCTTTCTTCTCCTTATTTACAATTTGCTGATAAAAGCCGGCCTGTACAAGAATAAAGCAGGGAGTCAGATAAAAGTAGAGGAATATGCCCAGTAAAATTTCCGGAAGAATGCTGTCATCTAAACTAAAGCTCCACATGGAAGCCAAAATGTTCATTATCACTCTAATTCCCATAAAGTACAATAAATGTCGAATAAAGCGGTGCTTTTCATGACGCATCATTTTGATACTTTTCTTCATAGCTGCACCTAGAGTTATTGCTTTCTTTTCCAGAATAAGAAAAGGGGTACATAAAAAGAACAGTAAGAAAAGCGAGATAAAAATATTAAAAATGATTTCTTCCACAAAATTCAAAATCGGATCAGCAGATTTAAAAAAGAAATAAAACAAAAACGTAAGCAGCCATGGGAAAAAAGCATAGAAAATGCTGTATACCAAAAGCTGCACCTGCATCGGAAAAATCTTCAGCTGCAAAGTATAAAAAACGTCAAATGGAGATATCTTTTCTCCCCGCACCAACTTTAATGCCATATAGATAAAGGAAAAAGAGCTCACAATCAGATAGATTACCAAAATAAAAACTAAAAGAGCAAGCATGATTCCCGAGACGGTAAGACCGATTCCTCTCCTTAATCCTTCCGTTTGCGATATCATAGTCGATGCCAAGAAAGGACTAAAGACAAAGAAAAGCATATTACCACAGCAATATACACGGAGAATTGCAAAAGAATGGCTACCAGCATGGTTGGCCAGTTCTTTCTCCACTTTCCTATGGCAAATCTTCTCAAGTCTTTATCATTCATTTTGTAACTCCTTTAATTCAAAACGCAGTATCTGTTCTCGAAAATCACAATAATCAGTCTAAAAAAGAATCAAACAAATAAAAAGGCCTTATAAACATTTTTATAAGAAGAGCCGCAGAAAGCAAAAGGCAGTTCTCTCCCCGTAAACGGGGATCTCTCTCCTTCTATTTCTGCAGCTCCCTGTAGGATTTATTCGATAGGTACTACTCCACCTTCATACTTCTTATTGATAAAATCCTGAATCTCCTTAGAGTGTAAAACTTCTACCAAAGTCTTTGCCCATTCCGCATCCTTATTCTTCTCCGATACGGCAATGATGTTGGCATAGGTCTGTGCCGCTTCGGACTTGGCATCCTCTGTGGCTAAGGCATCGCTCGGCTTATAATTTGCCTGAATAGCGAAGTTTCCGTTCATGCAAGCAAAGTCTACGGAATCTAAAGAACGAGGAATCTGTGCCGCTTCCACTTCGTAGATATCCACATTGTGCGGATTCTCTGCGATATCCTGCTTTGTTGCCGTAAGTCCTGCTCCATCCTTTAACTTAATGATGCCGTTCGCTTCCAAAAGAAGAAGCGCTCTTGCTTCATTTGTTGTATCATTCGGAACCGCAATCTTAGCACCGTCCTGGATAGCTTTCAAATCCTTGGACTTACCTGCATAAATTCCAAACGGCTCATAGTGAATCTTTCCTACGGAAACAACATGAGTATTGTTTTCCTTATTGAAATCCTCAAGGTAGGGAAGATGCTGGAAATAGTTTGCATCAATCTGTCCCTGATCTGTTGCTAGATTCGGCTGAACGTAATCGTTGTACGTTACGATCTCAATCTCCACGCCCTTTTCCTTTAAAGCGTCCTTAGCCGCTTCCAAGATTTCCGCATGCGGGCTCGGAGTCGCACCGATCTTAATCTTCACTGCTTCCCCCTCAGCCTTAGCCGCTTCCGTTGCCTTCTCGGTCTCTGCAGCTTTTTTACTGCCTGCTTCTGTCTCTACCTGAGACTCCGCCTTTGTTTCCGCCTTCTGTCCTCCGCAAGCTGCTAAAGAAGCTACCGCTAAACCAAGGAGCAGCGCTGCTACTCTTTTTTTCATAATTTTCTCCTTTTCTACTTTGAAAACTCTCCTTACTCTATAACGAAAATTTTCTGAAATAATCTGCTGTAAGCCTAAACCACAACAAGTATCTATGCTAAAGAAGGTTTCCCTTCGAATAGCCTTAAGCTATTTTTCCCTCTGCTTTATGCGTACAGTCCAGTATACAAAAATAGTACAGAATCAGAAATATTGCAAATTTTTTCCTGCACTCTTTTTCTTTTCCTAAACTCTTTTTCTCTTATCACTGTACTTTGCAAGCCTCATCCAGAATTCCTGAATAATCTGCACGATAATAATCAGTACTAAAACCGCAATGATCATGATATCCGTCTTGTAACGATAATAACCATAATTCAGCGCAATGGCTCCAAGTCCGCCTCCTCCTACGAATCCCGCCATAGCGGAGTAGGAAAGAATCGAAGTAATGCAGATTGCCGCACCGATAAAGAGACTGGGCTTCGCTTCAGGAAGATAAACCTTTAAGATGATTTGCAGTCTGTTTGCTCCCATCGAACGCGCTGCCTCAATCACACCGCTGTCCACTTCCTTTAAGGAAGACTCCACCATTCTGGCAATATAAGGGGCTGCCGCAATAACGAGTGGAGGAATAATGGCATTCGGTCCCAAAGTTGTTTTTACCAAAAATTTTGTTAGAGGTAAAACCATAACCAAAAGAATCAGGAAGGGAATGGTTCGAAAAATGTTGGTGATAAAACCAAGGACTCCATGAACCAGCTTTAAAAGGGATAAAGTCCTCCATCTTCCGTTACTACCAAAATTACTCCGAGAGGAATTCCGATTAAATAGGAAATCAAGGTAGAAATGCTCACCATATAAAGTGTCGCCACAGTTTCCGTTTGAAATAAGGGGATTAACTCTTTCATACTCATAGCTATGCATGCACCTCCTCAAAAGGAATTCCCCGCTCCTTCATAAATTGGGTAACACGAAGGATATCCTCCATATTTTCGGGAAGTTCAATAACCATCTGTCCAACCGCCATGCCGTCCACCTCCTTGGTATTGGCAAAGAGGATGTTTACCGGGGTATGCAGGGCAAGAATGAGTTCCGAAAGAATCGGATCATGCGCATTTTTACCGTCAAAGGCAATACGGAAACGTCTTCCCCCTCCGAAGAAAGCTTCTTTCTCTCCTTCACCTAAAATCAGTCTCTTTCCGATTTCCGTCTTAGGAGAACGGAAAATCTCCTTTACCGGGCCATGTTCCGCTATCTTACTGTGGTCAATAATTGCCACCTCATCACAGACAGACTCAATAACACTCATCTGATGGGTGATAATTATAATGGTAACACCCAATTTTTCATTAATCTCTTTCAGAAGAGCAAGAATCTGCTCCGTGGTTTTCGGGTCCAGTGCTGAAGTCGCCTCATCACAGAGCAAGACCTCGGGACTCGTAGCCAGTGCTCTTGCAATCGCAACTCTCTGTTTCTGCCCCCCGGAAAGCTGAGAGGGATAACTTTTTTCTCTTCCCTCAAGACCGACGAGCTTTAAAAGCTCCTTCGCTCTCTCGATTCTTTTCTTTTTCCGCGCTTTTCCTTGAAGTGCAGTTTTTATAATGACTCCTAACGGAGTGGAGCTCAACTTGGAATCGTTAACCTCGCTTTTTTCCCTCTTCTCTTTGTTTTCTTTCTTTTTTTCCTTCCACTCCTTCAATGCCCGGGAAATACAGCCGCTATCGGCAATTTCCAGAGGGAAACAAACATTCCGGAGCAGATTTCTCTGCTCCAGAAGATTAAATTGCTGAAAAATCATGCCCATGTTTTGACGCATGGCAAGAATCTCTTCTCCTTCATGGTACTCAAACTTTTCCCACGAAAGAATATCTGACCGCTACTCGGTCTTTCCAAATAATTAATACAGCGGACCAGGGTGGACTTTCCGGCTCCGGAAAGTCCGATGATTCCCTGAATCTGCCCTTTTTTAATTTCCAAATGGATGTCTTCCAGAGCTGTAAAGTCCCCGGATCCGGTATGGAACACCTTTCCCAAACCTTGTATTGATATGATATTTTCTTCCATTCTGCTCCTTCAGACAAAAATATTTTGAGTGAAGCCTATTTCTTAAACAATCAAAAAAGTCTCGAATGCGCTTCTCGAAGAAGTTTCCCAAACTTCTATTAAGACATGGTTAACTGCAAAGGGCGAGGATTGACTCCGCATAAATCTCAGCTGCAAGAAGAAGATCCTTTACCTTAATCCATTCGTCTGCACCATGCATATGTGTATCTACATCCGGAAGAATTGCACCGAAGGCAACTCCGTTTTCTACCTCATGCACATAGGTACCTCCACCGATGGCAATACACTCTCCCTTTTCTCCGGTAACTTTCTCATAGCAGGAAAGTAAAGCCTTAATGAAATCGGAATCCTTTGGAACGTGGTGGGGCGGAATCATGCCGTTTGTTTCGAAAACAAAGCCCTTGGCTTCACTGGACTTTCTTGCCACATCTTCACAATTTTCCTTATTGCCACAGATGGGGACACGGCTGTCAAAAGTAAAGCTCATTTCCTTATCATCCACTGCAAACAAATCCAAAGTGCAGGTTAAGTCTCCGCTTTCCTCGTCGTTCATCTTGATACCAAGGCCGGAGCCGTCCGTCACACCGTATGGGAAGAGCTTTAAAATAGCTTCAAAAGCTTCTTTATCTTCTGCACTGAGAGAAGGAAGCTTTACAGCAAAAGATAAAGCGGCAAGACCGGCATTCTTTCCAAGATGCGGAGTGGAAGCATGTGCACTTACACCGATTACAGTCACAGTATTGCCGGATTTTTCCAAACGAACACCGCATTCCTTTTCTACAGCATCCTTTGCATGCTTAAATTCTTCTTCGGATAAAGTACTAAATTCCATAACTGCCTTCTGCGGAACGGCATTGACAGCAACACCCGCCTTTAAGGAAAGAAGAGATCCCTTGGCAGTTCTATTCTTTTTCAAAGTACCCTTGATGGCACCCTTTTCAATATTGATAATCGGGAACTCGGCATCCGGAGTAAAGCTCATCTCTCCCGCCTTTTCCTTCTTATAATAGTAAGCAAGATCGGCAGAGCCTGTCTCTTCGTTCGTTCCAAGGATAAGACGAACTCCCTTTTTCAAGGAATATCCCAGTTCTTTTACTGCACGCATAGCGTAAAGCGCACAAAGAATCGGACCTTTATCGTCACTTACACCTCTTCCGTAAACATTTTCTCCCTTGACAAGCGGCTCAAACGGACCGGTTACTTCCCAACCCTCTCCCGCAGGAACCACATCCAGATGTCCTAAAATATCGAGTGTATGCGGGAGTTCCGGAGAATAATCTACCGTACCCACATAATTTTCCCAGTTCTTTGTATGGAAGCCATAGCCTTCACATATCTTTAAACCCGCTTCCAAAGCTTCCTTCGGGCCATCCCCAAAGGGCACACCTTCTCTAGCCTCTCCCCGAACGGAATCAATCCGAATCAAGGTGAACAAGTCCTTTAAAAACTCATCCTCATGTTCCAACAGCCACTCTTTAATTGTTTTCTCCATCGCTTTTGTCCTTCCTTGTACTGTGAAAATGCTTATATTTGCTTTTCTTCTAACGAAATGATGCACGTTTTTTCGGCAACACCCGTTATAAAACTCTACATTGTAAGATAGGAAAAGATAGAATCTCCTACCACCGTTCCGCAAGAGACTTAATTTCTGGAAAATTCAGTCAAATGCAGGTCCTTATTACGGTCTAATACCATGCCGATGGACCAGGGATGAGCGAAAAGAAGCAGGGGTCTATCCTTTAAGTCCTTTACAAGCTTCATGTCGGAGGTACCGGAAATCTCGCTGACCGCAATCTCGGTATAATTTTCAATCCAGCGGATATGCTCATAGGGAAGCATATCCAAACGTACCTCTACATTGTATTCATTTTTCAGTCTGTAGGTCAAGACCTCAAACTGCAGGCTTCCGACTACACCGACGATGATTTCCTCCATACCGGTATTGTATTCCTGGAAAATCTGAATGGCACCCTCCTGTGCAATCTGGGATACTCCCTTTAAAAACTGCTTTCTTTTCATGGTGTCAATCTGTCTTACCCTTGCAAAATGCTCCGGCGCAAAGGTCGGAATGCCCTCATACGCAAATTTCTTTCCGGAAAGCTCCAGAGTATCTCCTATCGAGAAAATCCCCGGATCAAAAATGCCGATGATATCTCCCGCGTAAGCCTTTTCCACAATCTTTCTTTCATCCGCCATCATCTGGGTCGGCTGAGAAAGCTTTACCTTTCTGCCTCCCTGAATATGTGTCACTTCCATTCCCGCATCAAACTCACCGGAGCAGATGCGCATGAAAGCCACTCTGTCTCTGTGCTTCGGATCCATATTGGCCTGAATCTTAAAGACGAAGGCGGAAAACTCTTCCTCTACCGGGTCGATAAGTCCCTGGTCTGACATTCTCGGAAGCGGAGACTTTGTCATTTTCAGGAAATGTTGCAAGAAGGTTTCCACACCAAAGTTCGTCAGAGCAGAGCCAAAAAAAACAGGAGTAAGGAGACCGGCATCGACCTTCTCTTCATCAAAGACTTCCGCTGCCCCCTCTAAAAGCTCCAAGTCGTCCTGCAATTTGTCAAAATACTCTTTTCCGATAACCCCTTCTAATTTAGGATCGTCCTTCGAATAGACTTCCTTTTCTACTTCTTTTTTACCACCGCCTGCAGCATGGAAAAGATCCACTTCTTCCTTTTCTCTGTCAAATACCCCTTTAAAGTTGTGTCCTGAGCCGATAGGCCAGTTAATCGGGCAGGTACGGATTCCAAGCACTTCTTCAATCTCATCCAAAAGCTCGTACGGATCTCTTGCCTCACGGTCAAACTTATTGATGAAAGTGAAAATGGGGATATGACGCATCACGCAAACCTTGAAGAGCTTAATCGTCTGCGGCTCCACACCCTTTGCTCCGTCAATAACCATGACCGCACTGTCGGCTGCCATAAGCGTCCTATAGGTATCCTCCGAGAAATCCTGGTGTCCCGGCGTGTCCAGGATATTGATGCATCTTCCGTCATAATTAAACTGCAAAACGGAAGAAGTAACGGAAATCCCTCTCTCCTTCTCAATTTCCATCCAGTCCGAAACCGCATGCTTTGCCGACTTTCTTCCCTTTACGGTTCCCGCAAGGTTTATTGCCCCTCCATAGAGAAGAAATTTCTCCGTCAAGGTCGTTTTACCCGCATCGGGGTGAGAAATAATCGCAAAGGTTCTTCTCTTCTCTATTTCTTCTCTTAAGTTCGCCATCTGTCTCCCACTATCCTCTATTATTCTTAAACTGCATTTTATTAAATAATCTTACTTAAAATAATTTCGACATTTTCTCTTTCTACGGCATAAACACCCAAACACTTCAAAGCATATGCCTTTATAAGCAAGGAAACGAGGAAAAATACGCCAAACGAACTTTCCCCGTCTTTAAAAAAAGGCTATGCCCCTGGGACATAGCCTGCACTTTAGTTTTATTTTCTACGCAGGAAGTCAGGAATCTCAAGTCCGCCTTCTCTTCCGAGTCTTGCTTTGCTCTGTACATCACGATCTACAGTTTCGCCCGTTCTTAAAGCACCGGAACCCTGTGTTTCAAGAGGAACCTCCAATCTCTCCGTAAGAACCGGGGAAGAAGGTCTCTGATTATTCAGAAAATTGGTTCCGCTCAAGCTCTGTGGCATAGTACCGAAGTTACTGTGTAATCCGAGCTGACTCTTTCGTCTCCTGTACAGCCGGCTTCTGCTCAGCAGGCTTTTTCTCTTTGATACCGGTTGCAATAACAGTGATGGAAACTTCATCCTGCGCATCTTCATTGTACATCGCACCGAAGATGATATTTGCATTCTCGCCAACAAGCTCTTCTACATAAGAAGCCGCATCATTCGCTTCAATCAGGCTGATATCTCCGGAAATGTTGATGATAACATCGGTAGCGCCTTCGATGGTGCTCTCCAAAAGCGGAGAAGAAATCGCTGTCTTAACAGCCTCGATTGCCTTATCATCCCCCTTAGCCTTACCGATACCGACATGGGCAACCCCCTTGTCTTTCATAACGGCAGAAACATCCGCAAAGTCAAGGTTAATGAGTCCCGGAACATTAATCAAATCCGTGATTCCCTGAACGGACTGCTGCAATACTTCATCCGCCTTCTTCAAGGCCTCCGGAAGAGATGTCTTCTTCTCTACAATCTCCAAGAGTCTGTCATTCGGAATCACAATCAAGGTATCTACAACACTCTTCAGTGAATCGATACCCGCTAAGGCATTCTTCATTCTCTGCTTTGCTTCAAAACGGAAGGGCTTAGTCACTACACCAACCGTGAGAATCCCCATATCCTTTGCAATCTTAGCAATAACAGGAGCCGCGCCCGTACCGGTACCGCCTCCCATTCCGCAAGTAACGAAGACCATGTCCGCTCCTTGCAGAGCTGCAGTAATCTCCTCCGCACTCTCCTCAGCCGCTTTGGTTCCGATCTCCGGCTTACCGCCACAGCCCAGTCCCTTGGTCAGCTTCTCCCCAATGGGCATAGAAGTTGATGCCTTACTGGACTGCAAGGCCTGCTTATCTGTATTTACTCCAATAAACTCAACGCCGGCGATTCCCTCATCCACCATACGGTTTACTGCATTATTTCCTGCGCCACCAACACCAACAACTATAATCTTTGCCGCCGCTTCTGACTCGGGAAGCTGGATTTCTATCATGTCTTCCTCCTTCAATCTATCTCTTATTCCGTTTAGGAATTCTATTCACATCTATCCTAACTATACCATTATATGAACTTTAGGCATTTTGTAAAGGGGAAAGAAGGGACAAATTTGTAAAGAAGAAAAGAATTTTTACTTATTTTCCTTGAAAACATAAGCTTCCTTCTCTTTTCTTCCCTGATACCGGCTTAAATCCAATGTTCCTTTTCTTCCCTTCAGAGCCGGAAGAATATCCTTGAGACTCATGAGCTTCTGCTCCATATCTTCATTATCTCCAATGAGAACCTTTATATCTCCTATGTAAAGCGTTGCCGTATAAGAGGAACTGTATTCAATATGATCGCAATCGATTTCTTCCAACCTGAGCGCTGCCCCCAGATTCAGAATATCCTGAAAAATCGCTTTGTTCTCTACCGGAAGCGCCTTATAGAGACTCACCTTGGAAAACTTAAGTCCGGTTATTCGCGGAATCCCGGGAATCTTCTTTTTAGTCGATTCCACCACAATCCCGTCTCCGTCAAAATAAAGATTGCTGGACATATATTCCACATATCCCACCATATTTTTTTCGTAAACAATAATTTCCAAAGCAAAAGGATCCTTCCAGTGGAGCTCATATTTTTCCACAAAAGGAATGGTCTTATGAGGACGAATTTTGTCCTTGATAAAGGCATAGAAGCTGTTATAGTCCAGCTCCTTGGTTAAAATCATCTTCGTAAGTTCTTTCCGTATACTGTTTATTCCCCAGAACCGTAATCTTATTTACCCTGGTACTGAAGAGCAAAAGGATAAGTAATAAGAAGAAAAGCAAAATTCCGTAAATGGTAATTTCCTTTCTCCTTCTTCTGTCCGTCATACCCTACTCTCCTTTTTCCACATCCAAGGTGGTCTGCCAAGACACATTCAGACAAAGCCCGAGCTCTGCAAGAAGAATCAAAAGGAGGTTCCGCCATAGCTTACGAAAAGGAAGCGTGATTCCGGTATTCGGAATGGAATTGCTCGCTACCGCAATATTCAAAATGGCCTGTAAGGCAATGTGCGCCATAACACCGATAACAAGAAAGGATCCGAAAAGATCCTTTGCATTTTTGGCAATTTCATATAAGCGGGATAAAATCAGAGCATAGACCAGCATCAATCCTACAGCGCCAACGAGTCCAAGCTCTTCGCAAATAATGGTAAAAATCATATCATTCTGGGCCTCCGGCATCAGGAATTTCTGTATGCTTTCGCCAAGTCCTTTCCCGAAAATTCCTCCGGACGCAATAGCATAAAGTCCCTGTCTTGTCTGATAGGTATCATCCGGAAAAGAAGCCGGATCTCTCCATGCAAGGATTCTTGTAATCTGATATCCATGAAGTATTTTTACTTTTTGTAAAAATAGGGCTAGCGGATAGGCACCGATATATCCCACTACTGTGGCCAATAAAAGAACCAAATGATAACGATAGCTCTTTACCGCAACAAAAAGCATAAAAATCGCAATACTGACAATAATGATTCCGGTGGAAAGGTTGGTCAGTGCCACTACAGCTGCAGGGATCAAGCATACAAAGCACATCGAAACATGGCTTTCAAAGAATTAATGCGATAGCCTTTATCCGTAAGCAAAGTAGCAAGCATAATAATCACAGCCGGCTTCATAAGCTCCGACGGCTGAAACTGTACCCCCATGATTCTAATCCAACGACTGGACCCATGGGATGCCACTCCCATAACAAAGGTAGCAATAAGAGCGCCCCATGCCGCAACATAGATTAAAATATTCAACTTGGAAAGCCAGTGGTAATCAAAAAAACGGGAAAGAAACAGCATGATAAGGAACCCCGCCAAAGCAAATATTCCCTGTCTTGTAAGATAATACATATCGCCAAGATCACTCTTTGCCGCCATGTATCCCGATGCGGAGTACAACATCAGTAAGCCAAAGAGAGTAATGGAAAAAACCATCACCACCAAGGAAAAATCATAAAAATGCTTCAGCTTTTTCTTTTTTGACACTTTCCTGCCCTTTCCTTTTCCTACCCGTTTACTACGTCTTTTTAATGGCTTCACATCCTATCGCAGCTTACCGATCACAGACTCTTTACACAGTCTTTAAAAACTCTTCCGCGTTCCTCATAATCCTTGAACATCCCCCAAGAGGCACAGGCCGGACTCAGCAATACATAGTCTCCCGGGTCGGCATAAGCCGCACAGTCTTTTTACCGCCTCATCCATATCTTCCGCAAACATAAGGTTATGGAAACCATGCTTCTTTGCGCAGGCTGCAATCTGATTTCTGGTTTCTCCGATCAGTACAAGGTATTTTACTCTACCCTTGAATTCTTTAACCCAAGCGTCAAAATCGACATGCTTATCATAACCTCCGCCTATCAGAAGCACCGGACCCGGCATAGCACGAAGAGCCTGGATTGCCGCATCCACATTGGTACCCTTGGAATCATTATAATAGCGCACACCGGAACGCTCGCGCACAAACTCAATACGGTGTTCCACCGGCTTAAATTTCTTGCAAACCTTTATGATTTTATCCATTGGAACGCCCATTTTCAAGGCTACAGCCATAGAACACATAATATTTTCATAATTATGCTTACCCAAAAGCTGTACATCCTTGGTTTTAAAGAGCTTCTCTTCTTTGTCTTTGGACTTATAAATAAACTCGTCATCCCGTAAGAAAAAACCCTCTTTCGGCTCTTCTTCCGAAGAAAACCAGAGTACCTTCGGTTTTAAATTTCGTTTTTTTCCGAACTTTCTAAGCTCCGGATCCATATAGTTTAAGACGATGCTGTCCTCTTCCGTCTGGTTAATGGAGATGGATTCCTTTACCGCAATGTAGTTTTTCATTGTCTTGTGACGATCCAAATGATCCGGTGTAATATTGGTGATCGCCGAAACATGAGGACGAAAATCCACAATGGATTCCAGCTGGAAGGAACTGACTTCACAAACCGTAGCAGACTGCTCTTCCGTATCCAAGGCTTCCGCCGTAAAAGGATTTCCGATATTTCCAACAACATGAGTATCCGCATATTGGCTCTTTAATATTTCTCCGATAAGGCTGACTGTTGTTGTTTTTCCATTGGTTCCCGTCACAGCACAAAGTTTTCCCTTAAGGGACTGGTATGCCAACTCTATCTCTCCGATTACCGGTATCTTCGCAGCATTGAGCAATAGAACATAAGGTTCATCTAAAGGGATTCCAGGGACTGATTACCGCAGCATCGATTTTTAAGAGATCTCTTTCAAACAGTTTTCCTTTTAAAATCTTGCTAATTTTCATTTCTTCTTTTTTCTTAAATTGTGCCAGAATTTTTTTCTCATCCAACTTCGGGTTTGCGTCAAAAAATATGACTTCCCCTCCCATGGCAAGAATCTGCTTTGCCGATGCTATTCCACTTCTGCCTGTCCCCAATACCAAAACTTTCCGCCTGTTCATCCTAAAATCCCTCTGTTCCTTAAATCCTTATGTTAATGTTCTTTATATCCCTATGTTCATGTTTCTTCTTTATATTTGCGCTTTTCTGTTTGCACTTTTATGTTTGCACTTTTCTGTTTGCACTTTTTTCGCATTTATATTTGCGCTTTTTTATTTGCACCTTTTTTGCTTTTTTTGCGCCTTTTTGCAGTACTATGTCATTTCCAAAGCAAGTCCCGTGATGAAGCATGCCAAAATCGTTATAATCGTAAATATCGTCACTACCTGTGTTTCCGACCAACCCAATAATTCAAAATGATGATGAATAGGGTGCCATTTTAAAGATACGCTTTCCGTGAGTCATTTTAAAATAAGTAACCTGCATAATTACCGAAAGCACTTCCATAAAATAGACAAAGGCAAAGAGCGGAATATAGAGTGCAGTTCCTGTTTGGATTGCCATAGCAACTACAAATCCTCCAAGCGCAAGAGATCCGGTATCGCCCATAAAAACCTTTGCCGGATGAGCATTGAAGCAGAGAAAGCCAAGCAAACCGCCCAGTACCGCTCCCGGTAATGCACCAAGCTCCGCCCCGCCAAGGATTATCCTGTCCACAAGAAAGAGGAAAAAGACAATCACCGCTGTTACGCTACTGCACAAACCGTCAATTCCGTCTGTAAAATTCGCTCCCGTATCCGTAGCTGTAATGATAAATAACGATACAGGAAAAAATAATATTCCCCTAAGGACCAGCTTGTTTCTTTTACAAAAGGCAGTAGGAAATCATTCGCCCTTCCACTGTAAAAATACAAAAATGCAATGTACAGAAGGGAAATCACAATCTGCGATGCCATTTTCTGTTTCGGGTTAAAGCCCTCGGACTGATGCTTTACCACCTTTAAATAATCATCCACAAATCCAACTATTCCGAAACCCTAAACCAAGAAGATATGCAGGGAGTAATCCGCTTACCTCTCCTATAAAGGGAAGAATTCCGATACTGATTGCAATCAGGAAAAGAATCCCGCCCATCGTAGGGGTTCCCTTGTTTTTTCAGGTGTGTCTGCGGTCCGTCATCTCGCACCTCCTGACCGAATTTCATACGGTGCAATATATTGATTCCCTTGGGGGAAATCAAAAGCATCACACAAAAGGCAATGCTGAGTGCAATGGTATTACTTAGCATAATGTTCTCTCCCCCTTAATTTCCATTTTCCGACTCATCTTCTTCTCTGTCATCATTGTTTATTGCTTTACTTTCCGTAGCACCGCTCTCCGGAAGCTCTCCCGGAACACTATCTTCATTGTCCAGCTTTTCATCGCTTTCCAAACTTGCCTGTTCCGTGCTTTCTGCCGCACTTTCCGAAGCGCCTTCCACGATTCCGCTTTCATCCAAGGTTCGAATTCCTTCTTGCAAATCCTTATTTAAGGATGCCTCGGGATCCGTCTCTCCTTGTGCAGGAATATTCAAGAATTGCAGTGCATCATTCATGATTTTTTGCTCTATTTTGGTAGCAAAAGATGCGCTTGCCTGTTCCTCACCATCCAAATTCGGTGTATCTACAATCACATAAACCAAAATTTCCGGATCTTCCACCGGGGCAAAACCGCAGAAAGAAACAAGGTAATTCTTCTCATAACGCGGAAGCTTTTGTGCCGTTCCCGTCTTTCCTCCGACATGATAACCTTTAATTTGTGCCGGTCTTCCCGTGCCCTGCTCTACTGTCTGATATAGTGCTTCCTTTAAAAAATCGCTGGTTGCCTGAGAGCAGGTAACACGCAAGAGTTCCGGTTCTATCTCTTTCATGACCGTACCATTTGCATTTAAAATCTGCTTTACAACGTGCGGCTTAAAATATGAACCGCCGTTAATTGCACTGGAAAAGGCCGCTGCCATCTGAATCATACTGACATTGTAGTTTTGCCCGAATGAGTTCGTTGCAAGGGAAGTCTTTCCTAAACTATCCGCCTTATATACTAAAGCAGAGGTATCCGCCTCTCCCGGTAAATCAATTCCCGTCTTCTCTCCAAAGCCGAAGATATGCTGATATTTTACAAAATTTCCGCCCCCTCTTGAAAGGCGGTATTCATCAGATAGACGTTGCAGGATTGCATTAGAGCATGCTCTGCATCCAACGTTCCGTGCCCGTCTCTTTTGTGACAACGAATGGTCCAGGTCTTTACCCCGTCACTCAAGGTAATGAATCCTTCACAGTTAAATTGCGTACTTTCCTTAATGGCACTTTCTTCCAGTGCCCCGGCAATCGTAAAAGGCTTAACCGTGGATCCGGGCTCATAGGTATCGGAAATCGGCACGTTTCTCCACATCTGATTCCAGGCAACCTGAGTCCCCAAGGAAAGAATATCCTCATTACTGTATTGAGAAGGAATCTCCTCTTCCGTAATACTCTGATTGTTATGCTCTCTCTTATATTCTGCAAGGGCTTCTTTCTTACCAAGTTCCTGAAGCAGAGAATCGGGATATACGTTTTTATCCAGATCTCTCGGGTGGTTTAAGTCAAACTGATTGGTACTTGCCATAGCAAGAATTTCCCCGTTTTTGGGATTCATCACAATAGCCGCAGCCATCTTGGAGCCGACATCATTTTTCTGCCAATCCTGTAAATACTTTTCTACCGTTCTCTGAATATTAAAATTGATCGTTGTGACAATACTGTTTCCGTCCGTTGCTTCCCGAATCACGGACTGCAGTTTTGTGTCGGAATCCAGATAGCCGTACTCTCTTCCGTTTACACCCACAAGAGACTGATTATAGTACTGCTCCACTCCGCCTGTTCCGTCTTCGTTGTCCGCGGAAGAAAAACCGATGATATTGCAGGCCAAATCCTTATACGGATAGCTCCTTTTATACTTATCCTCAAACCAAATGCCCTTGATTTCGTATTTATTTCCATTTTTTCTGTAAGCGGCATTTTTATCATCAATGAACTTCTGAAAGGCTTCCTTTTCTTCAAAACTTAAGCCTTCTTTGAATTTAAGGTAGGCACTCTTCTTATTTCCCGCCAACGATTTTTGTTGATTTAAAGTATTTTCCACAGTAGAAAGACGCTCATCTCCCGGAAAATACTCCCGCAGGGCATCCAGACTTGCTTTCAGATAGCGGTCATCCGCACGAGAGGTGATCACCTTCGGATCCACTATAATATTGTAGACTTTCTGACTCGTCGCAAGAACGGTTCCGTTTCGGTCAAGAATATCCCCTCTCTTCGCCTGAATCGCTCTTGAGCCGTAACCGGACTGCCTCTGTCCCAAAACGATACGGTTATACTCCTCCCCGTTTTTCTGCACCATCCGAAAAATCACAATGCTTAAATAGCAAATAGCAGGATTAAAAAAACAAATCCTACCATCAGCTTTTCCTGCATATAAAACGGCATAATCTTAGTCTGCCGTCTTTTTTTCTTCTGCTCCTCATCAGTGCTTTGGGATGTTTTCATATTGCCGTACGTACTCGCTTTCTTGCTTTTTATACTCGATTACCTGATGGTCTCCCGGATAAACCATTCCCAGCTCCTCTGTGGCTATTGTGAAGATTTTTTCCGGATCCAAAGCAGCGCTGATTGCATTTTGTAAAGCATCATTTTTCTGCTTTAATACTTCAATTTCTTTCTTTTTCTGTTCAATGCGATGCATCCTTGTATTGACCTTGGTCTGTAACTGGATGTAATGAAAGCAAAGTACACCCATGATTCCCATAAAAAGGGCAACGGAAAAGACCAGGAAAAAGTTCGCCGAAGTCTTGTTCTGCAGTCTTTCCTGCTGCAGTTCATGTCCTATCTCTCTTTCACGGAGAATTCTGGCTCTCTCTTCTCTGGTAAACGTTCCGCTCCTCTTCTGACTCGGCTTTCTCACCACAGTCTTCTTCGGAACGGCCGATTGATTTATTCTCTTTACTCCTTTTCTTCTCGGCGCAAGCTCTTCTTTTGTCACAACTGACCCGGCAATATAACCTGCGTGCCTCTTTGCCAGCTTCCTTGCCATACTCTTCCCTCTTATTCCTTCGCTAAAACCACATTTCCTCTATAAAAATGTGACAGCATCCCTTCTTTCACATTTTCGTACTCATATACTCATTTTTACACTCTGTATTACCGAAACCTTGAAGCTCTGAACCTTCAAGGCTTCGACTCCGTTTTATTCTCCTCTTTCAAAAATACGGAGCTTTGCACTTTTTGAACGGGGATTCTCCTCCTGCTCCATCTCGCTTGGCAGGATAGCCTTCCTCGTTATAACTCTTCCTAAGCTTTTTCTTCCGCAGCTGCAAACCGGGAAGTCCTTCGGGCAAATACAGGGATCCTCCGCTGTTCGAAAGCTCTGCTTTACAATTCGATCCTCCAGCGAGTGGAAGGTAATAATGCAAAGCCTTCCTCCCGGGCTTTAAGGACTGAATCATGCCGTCCAAAGAATCCTTTAAAACATCCAGTTCTCTGTTTAAAGCAATGCGGATGGCCTGAAAAGTTCGTTTTGCCGGATGTCCGCCCGCCATTCTTATCTTCATCGGAATGGCATGACTTACGATTTCCGCGAGTTCTCCTGTTGTCTCGATCGGTTTTTTCGCTCTTTCCATCACAATGTGCTTCGCAATGTTCTTTGCAAACTTATCCTCTCCATAGTCTCGGATGATGTGGTAGAGTTCCGCCTCACTGTAGTCGTTAACCAGGTCCTTTGCTGTAAAATCCTGTCGATTGTCCATCCTCATATCGAGTGGAGCATCAAAGCGATAGGAAAATCCTCTGTCCGCTTCATCGAACTGGTAGCTGGAAACGCCTAAGTCTAAAAGAATCCCATCTACCTCCGGTATGGAAAGAGCAGAAAGGATTGCCTGAAAATGTTCATAGTTATCACGTACTATCGTGACTTGCTTTTCAAATTGTGCCAGTCTCTTCGTTGCAGCCTCTATCGCATCCTCATCCTGATCAATCCCGATCAAACGTCCTTTTTCGTTCAGCCTTTCCAGTATATGAAAGGAATGTCCGCCACCGCCCAGTGTTCCGTCTACATAGACACCGTCCGGCTTTATTGAAAGTCCTTCCATACATTCGTTAAGCAAAATGCTTTTGTGCGAAATTCCATCAGATTCCCAAGCCTTCCATATCTGTAGCCAATTGCTCATAATCGGAGAAATCATTGTTCTCTTCCCACAAACTCTCTGACCAGATTTCCGCGTGATCTCCCACACCAAGCAAAACCACATCCTTTTCCAAAGAGGCCTTCTCTCTGAGTGTCTGCGGAATCAAAATCCTCCCTGCTTATCGCACTCACAGGAAATGGCACTTCCCAAAAGAAATCTCTTTAAGGTTCTTGCCTGCTTGCTTGTCATGGGCAATGCCTGCAGTTTCTCTTCCAGTTCTTTCCACTCCGGAACAGCATAAAGAGAAAGGCAACCATCAAGGGAACGGGTAAGGGTAAATTCGTTATATCCATCCTCACGGAATTTAGCAGGAATCATCATCCTGCCCTTAGTATCTAAATTGTGATGATACTCTCCCGTAAACATAATCTACCACTTTCTCCCACTTTTTCCCACTTCTACATTATAATGCATGATTTTTAGGGAAGAGTCAAGACAATATACTAGAATTTATAGACCTAAAAAGTAGTTTTTTTAGTTGCATGAGATAGGGAAAATATACAAATAGTAAAAATTTAAGC